>Ga0302326_10000178_pt1 | contig 185217 bp, 140 predicted proteins | sample Palsa_T0_3_FD_202264 | JGI IMG/M metagenome (GOLD analysis project Ga0302326, IMG submission 202264) | Peat permafrost microbial communities from Stordalen Mire near Abisko, Sweden - Palsa_T0_3 | ecosystem: Environmental > Terrestrial > Soil > Palsa > Peat permafrost | place: Sweden: Abisko...
TGGCTGATCATCCTCTCAGACCAGCTACCCGTCTTAGCCTTGGTGAGCCGTTACCTCGCCAACTAGCTGATAGGCCGCGAACTCCTCTCCTAGCGTCAGGCCTTGCGGTCCCCGACTTTGGTATGCCCCTCATGCGAGAGGCAACTGTATGGGGTATTAATTCGCCTTTCGGCGAGCTATTCCCCACTTGGAGGTAGATTGTTCACGTGTTACGCACCCGTTCGCCACTGAATCAACGATGTATTGCTACACCGTTAATCCCGTTCGACTTGCATGTCTTAACCACGCCGCCAGCGTTCATTCTGAGCCAGGATCAAACTCTCCGAAAAAGAGAGTTCAAACCTAGTGATTCGTTTGAACTACTAACTTGATGCCGACCGGAGCCGGCATCTTTTTATAATTTTGATTGGGGGTCCCAATCAATCGCACAAAGTAAATTTCAAAGAGCCTCCCCGTAGGGGAAAGATTTCCAGCAAGAACTTCTGCGTTTCCTCCGTCAACACCTATTCCAGAATTCCAAAAAAAATCCTGGAGGAGGAACAGCTGCTTGCGGCCTTGATTCGTCTCACCGCCCGGTTTTTGCCGGCAGCCCAAGAATCGAAGGGAGGGCGGAACATGTGCCTAAGTTTGGGTTGTTCAAGGCCTTTTTGTCACCCAAAACCCATGTTTCCTTAAGTAATCGCTCGTCAATTACTTAAGTTATAGGTTTTGCGCCCGAAAAATGCGCCCGAAAGCGGCCGGAAAAGGAGCGGCGGCCGGGCCGCAATGCCTGCGAGCGAAGGCGTATTCGATCACCTGATACAACCATCCGCCAGGGGGCCCGGGGATCCCCGGAAGTAGGTGTCCCCGGGAGGGGGCCGACCCAGCGGCCCCCTGAGCGCGCCCTGCGGATACGGGGGCCGGATCGCTCCCGCGCCACGGGGCGACACGCTGCCCCCCGGCGCGGCCCCGCGTACGGGCTTGCCCTTAGGGATTTTGGGGCCAATTCTTGCGTCTGCGGAACGGGCCTCTGCCGGGAGGAACCGGCTCAAAAATCAAAAAGGCGCCATCGCGAAATTGGCCAAAAATGGCCATAAATACCGCAAATAATTGAGGAAAATCCCAAAAATTTGGCCATTTTTGCGAGAAGTGACGTTGTTGCATATCATTGGCGAGTAATTGAAATATGCTTGTTGACCTTACTCGTTTTGAACGATGGAACGTCCAGTCCTACTAACAGACAATGCGTCCAGCATTATCAACGAAGGACATCTTTGGACCTTAAACAAATCAAACAGATCATAGACCTGATGAAGCGCTCCGAGCTCACCGAGTTCGCCGTGGAGGAAGAGGGCTTCAAGCTGAAGATCAGGCGGGGCTCGAACGGCCTTCCGATCGTTTCCACCGGAAGAGGGTCCAATGCCCCGTTTGTCCCGGCCGACTCGAACTCGACCCCGCCGATGCCGGTGCCGGCGTCGATCCAGTCCACGCTCCCTGGCGCGCCCGTGGTGAGCGAGGAGCCCGGCATCGTTTATGTGAAGTCTCCCATGGTCGGGACGTTCTACCGCTCCCCCTCGCCGGAGAGTAAGCCCTTCGTCGATATCGGCTCCAAGATAGAGGATAACTCGTTGGTATGCATAATCGAGGCGATGAAGATTATGAACGAGATCCAGGCCGAGATTAAGGGCACCGTCGTCGAGCTGCTGGTCGAGAACGGCCAGCCGGTCGAATACGGCCAACGCCTTTTCAAGCTGAGGCAGGGCTGACCGGAAGCCCCATTACCGGCCGGCCCTGTCCAGGAATCCCTCCTGACGCGGGCCGGCCATTGTCGACTAGATGATCCAAAAAATTCTCATCGCGAACCGCGGCGAAATCGCCCTCCGAATCGTCCGCGCCTGCCGCGAGATGGGAATCAAGACCCTCGCGGTCTATTCCGAGGCCGACGTCCAGTCGCTCCACGTCCAGCTCGCCGACGAGGCCATCTGCATCGGGGGCCCCAAGAGCGCGGACAGCTATCTGCGCGCGGACCGGATCATAAGCGCCGCCGAGATCGCCGACGTCGACGCGATCCATCCGGGATACGGGTTCCTTTCGGAAAACGCGAAGTTCGCGGAGCAATGCGAGTCCTGCAACATCAAGTTCATAGGGCCCAAGTCAAAGTCCATCAAGTTGATGGGCGACAAGGCCGTCGCAAAGGAGACCGTCAAGAAGGCCCACGTGATCACGGTTCCCGGGAGCGACGGACCCGTCGAGTCCGAGACCGAGGCGGTGAAGGCGGCCCGATTGATCGGATACCCGGTCATCATCAAGGCGGTCGCCGGGGGGGGCGGTCGTGGGATGCGGATAGCCCACAACGACGTCTCCTTCGCCAAGGAGTACCACGTTGCGAGGAACGAGGCCGAGAAGGCCTTCGGGGACGGCCGGGTCTACATCGAGAAGTACATCGAGCGTCCCCGGCACATCGAGTTCCAGATCCTGGCGGACAGCCACGGCAAGGTGATCCACCTCGGCGAAAGGGACTGCTCAGTCCAGCGGCGCCACCAGAAGCTCATCGAGGAGGCGCCCTCCCCCTTCCTCACGCCCGACCTGCGCAAGAAGATGGGCAAGGCGGCCATTCGCGCCGCCGAGGCGGCCGAGTACGAGAACGCGGGGACGATCGAGTTCCTCGTGGATGCCAAGGGCAACTTCTACTTCATCGAGATGAACACGCGGATACAGGTCGAGCATCCCGTCACCGAGGAGGTGACGGGGATCGACCTCATCAAGCAGCAGATCCGCATCTGCAACGGCGACAAGCTGGAGTTCGACCAGGGCGACATCACGTTTGAGAAGCACGCGATCGAGTGCCGGATCAACGCGGAGGATCCCGCGCGCAACTTTGCCCCGTCGCCGGGGACGATCGGCCTCTATTACGCGCCCGGCGGCCACGGCGTCCGGATAGACAGCCACGTCTACAGCGGCTACGTGATCCCCCCCTACTACGACTCGATGATCGGGAAATTGATCTGCTTCGGATCGACCCGGAAGGTCGCGCTCGAGCGCGCCTACCGGGCCCTGAGCGAATACCTGGTCCGCGGCATCAAGACGACGATCCCGCTCCACAAGGCGATCATGGCGGACCCTTTATTCATCGAGGGCAAGGCGACGACGGCCTACATGGAGGAGTTCCTCAGCAGGACGACCCCCGAGCTGTTCACCTGAGCCCCTGGCGGGCCGGGCGCCGCAGGCTTAGGTCGCACCACTCCCCGAGGACCCGCGAGTCGGGCCCCCAGCCGGGCGCCGCGGCGGCAAACGCGGCCCGGACCGTCTCCAACTCCGCCGCGAGGATGCCGCTCATCGCCAGGAGGCCGCCCGGGGCGACGGCCGCCGCGAGTTCCGCGGCGTGCCGGACGAGGACGTCGGCCTGGATGTTCGCGAGGACGACGCCCGCGCCGCCGCTCCCGAGGCCCCCGGGCAGGCCCGCGGTCATGAAGCGGACGGCGTTTTGCAGGCCGTTCAGCTCGGCGTTCTCGATGCTGACCCTGATCGCCTCGGGGTCGCTGTCGAATCCGCGGACGTCCCGAAACCCGAGCAGGGCCGCGGACAGGGCGAGGATGCCGGAGCCGCAGCCGGCGTCGACCACCGCCAATTCCTTGTCGGCGCCGCCGGCCTCGAACTCCACGAGCCTCTCGATGCAGAGCCTCGTCGTCTCGTGGTTGCCCGTGCCGAACGCCATGCCGGGGTCGAGCCAGAGCACCGAATGCCCCGCGGGGAGGCGGAAGGCCTCCCGCTCCCACACGGGCACCCAGTGCAGGCGGCCGAAGGTCCATGCCTTGAAATGCTCGCGGTAGCTGTTCTTCCAGTCGGCGTCGGGCAGCCGCCTCGGCAGGAACTGCCCGGCGGGCCTGGCGGGCAGCGCCCCGCAGAGCTCCGACCAGCGGGCCCTGGCCTCGGCCTCGCCCTGGAAGATCCCGACAATCCAGGCGCGCCTTGCGACCGCGTCCTCAAGGAGCGACCACCCCTCGAAGCCGGATTCCAGCAGCGCGAGCTCGGTCGCCTCGGCGGCGTCGGCAGCAATCTCGACCCTGGATTCCCATAGCTCCATTTGAACCTACCGCGCGGGCGGCGCCTCGCTCATCCGGGCGATCACGGAGGGCAGGAGCTCGTGCTCCGCCGCATGGACCTTGGCGGCGAGCGACTCGTGGGTCTCGCCCGCGTCGATCGCCACCCTGGCCTGGCCGAGGATCGGGCCGGCGTCGACCTGCGCTGTCACGTGGTGCACGGTGCACCCGGTGACCCCCGCGCCCGAGCGGAGCGCCTGGCCTATTGCGTCCAGCCCGGGAAAATCGGGAAGGAGGCTCGGATGGAGGTTGATGATCCGACCGGCGAAGGCGCCGAGGAACCCGGGTTTAAGGACGCGCATGAACCCGGCGAGCACGACCAGGTCGGGGCTGGCGCCGGAGACCGCCTCGATGAACCTCGCCTCCCCCTCGCCCTCGAGCTTCGTCCTGAACGGGGCGGGATCGACGTAGCGGGAAGGGACGCCGAAGCGCGGGCCCAGCGCGAGGATGCCCGAGGCCGCGACGTCCGAGAATATGGCCGCGACCTTGGCGCGGCCGAGCCGGCCGGCCTTCTGGGCCAGGAGGATGGCCTCGGCGTTGGAGCCGCGGCCGGAGCCGAGGATGACGATGCGCATGCGGGCGTGCGCGGGGCCCTCAGATCGAGCCCGCGGACGCGATGCGCCTCACGAGCCTCGTCGTGCTGAACCCGCGAAGGAAGGGAAGGAACACAATCTTGGAGCCCGCCGCCTCAAGGGCCGCCCGCTCCTGGGGGTCCAGATTCCCGAGCGTGTAGTCCCCGGCCTTGCAGTAGACGTCGGGCTCGAGCGCCGCGATCTCCCGGGTGAGGCGCTTGCCCCTGAAGATCACGATGCCGTCGACCGACCGGAGCTGCGCGAGCGTGTAGGCCCGCGAGCGCTCGTCCATGACCGGCCGACGCGGGCCCTTGAGCCTCCTGGTGCTCGCGTCGGAATTGAGCGCCACGAAGAGCTTCCCCTTGCTGCCGGCAAGCCTCCGGGCCGCCTCGAGGCAGGACGCGTGCCCGGGGTGCAGGATGTCGAAGACGCCGTTCGTGAGGACGAACGTGCGGCCGCTGCGCGCGAGCCTCTTGCGGACCGCGACCGCGCGCCCGAGCGCCATCAGCCTGGGGTTCCCCGGGGTCCTGGAGGAGACGGGCACCTCAGAAGAACTTCTTCGCCTTCTCGAAGAACTTGCGCGACGTGGGCTCCTGGGCGTCCCCGCTTACCCTTGCGAAGTCCTCGAGGATCTTGCGCTGCTCGGAGGTCAGCGACGCCGGGACCTCCACGTGGACCCGGATCAGCTGGTCGCCGTGGCGGCTCCCGCGCAGTGACGGCATCCCGCGGTCGCGCAGGCGGAAGGTCGTGCCGCTCTGCGTCGCGGCGGGGATCTTGAGGCTCGCCTTGCCCGTGAGCGTCGGCACCTCGATCGAGCCGCCCAGCGTCGCGAGCGTGAACTTTATCGGGATCTCGCAGAAGAGGTCGTCGCCCTGGCGCTCGAAGAGCTCGTGCTCCTTGACCGAGAGGACGATGTAAAGGTCGCCGGGCGAGCCGCCCGCGGCCCCGGCCTCGCCGTTTCCCGCCGAGCGCAGCCGCGATCCCGTCTCGACCCCGGGGGGGATCTTGACGTTGAGCTTCGTCGTCTTGGCGACGCGGCCCTCGCCGCGGCAGACGGTGCAGGGCTTCTCGATCTTGACGCCTGCGCCCCCGCAGGTGGGGCACGTCTGGGTGAAGACGATGATCCCGCCGGAGCGGCGGACCTGGCCGGAGCCCCTGCAGGTGGGGCATGTCACGCGCTTGGAGCCGGGCTCGGCGCCGGTGCCGTGGCAGTGCTCGCAGCCGACCAGCTTGCGAAACGATATCTCCCTCTCGACGCCGCGCGCCGCCTCCTCGAGAGTGATCTCAAGGTCGTAGCGCAGGTCGGAGCCGTCGCGGCCCGAGTCGCGCCCGCCGCCCCCGAACATCTCGTCGAAAATCCCGCCTCCTCCGCCGCCCTGGCCGAAGACCTCGCGGAAGATGTCATAGGGGTCGTGGAAGCCGGCGCCGCCGGAGGGGCCCCGGGCGCCCGGCCCCTGGAACGCGGCGTGCCCGAACCGGTCGTAGGCCGCCCTCTTCTCCGGGTCCTTCAGGGCCTCGTAGGCCTCCGACACCTTCTTGAACATCTCCTCGGCCTCCTTGTTGCCGGGGTTCTTGTCGGGATGGTACTGGACCGCCTTCTTGCGGTACGCCTTCTTCAGCTCCTCCTCGGTCGCCTTCTTCGGGACGCCGAGAAGCTCGTAGTAGTCCTCCTTGGCCATGCGTCAGGAAGCCGCCTTGCCGCTCGAGACTATGACCGACGCGGGGCGCAGCAGGCGCCCGTTGAGGGAGTAGCCCGTGCGCACGACCGAGAGCACGTGCTCGGGCTTCACGTCCGCACTCGGCTCGTGCGAGAGCGCCTCGTGCTGGTGGGGGTCGAAGGGCTGGCCTGCCGGGTTGATCTCCTTCAGCCCGTGGTTGGCGAGCGCGCCCTTGAGCTGCTGCTGGACGAGCTCGACCCCGTTCGCGAGCGCCTTCAGGTCCGCCTTCGGCTGGCGCGCCGCGGCGAGGCCGAGGGCCAGGTTGTCGAGCGCCGGCAGCAGGTCCTCGAGCAGGCGCGACGCGGCGAAGAGGCGGAGCTCGTCCTTCTCGCGCACGGTCCTCCGGCGGAAGTTCTCAAGGTCGGCGACCGCGCGCAGGTAGCGGTCATGGTTGTCAGCGGCCTCCTTCTTCGCGGCGGCGAGCTGCTCGGCCGGCGATGCGTCGCCATGGGCCTGTTCGGGTGCCGGGGTGTCCCGGGCGTCTGCGGTTTCGGAGCTGTTCATGGCAAAGGCAGTCAATCAACTACGGCTTGGGCGATTGATCAAGTTTGTCGAGAGCCCCCTTCAGGGTTTCTCCGGTCTTCTCCGCGGCGCCCTTGAGGGCGTCGCCCACCTGCGCGACCCCCCCCACGGCCGTGGCCAGGGCGCGGCCGAAGTCGCCCGGGAGCAGCTGCTCGACGTCGTGGTGGAGGCCGAAGGAGTGCAGCGTCTTGACGACCTGCGGCACGAGGAGCTGCTTCGGGTCGGACACGTTCGTGTAGCTCTGGTCGATGTCGAGCTTGTAGACCTTCTTGTCCGACTTCGACCCCGTGAAGTCCTCGACGGACAGCTCGCCCAGCCGGATATGGAGCTTCCTGACGAGATAGTCCTTGGACCTCGGGGCCGGGGCTGAGGCCGGCCCAGGGCGGGAAAACGCCGCCATGAAGTCGCCGGCGTTCGACTTGCCGTCGTGCCGCCTGATGATCGCGATCCTCTCGGTGTCCACGTCGAGCTCGTCGATCACGACGTGGTCCGAGAACATCCAGGAGAACACGTTCACGTCGGCGCGGAGCTCGCGCAGGTCGACGAAGTCGGGCGAGGGATAGCCGGGGGGGTTCCTCGCGGACAGGCCCATGACGACGACCCGCCCCGTGAAGGGGTCCACCTTGAGGACGGAGACGCGGAAATCAAAGCCCGTGGTCTCGCGCAGCTCGCGCTGCACGATCGCCGGCAGGAACACCATCCACGCGAGCGAAACCAGGGCGAAGAGCAGGCCGAGGCCAAGGCATACCTTGGTCGATCCCCTCAAACGAAGTCCTCCGTGGCGAGGACTATCGAGGTCTCGGGCGCCTCGAACTCTAGCTCCGCCGACCATGGGATGAGTGCATTGTCCCCCATGGACAGCACCTTCGGGCCCGGGGTTGCGCCCGATAGGGTTAAACCCCCGGCCGCCACGCTGAGGACCCTCGGCTGCTCGCCGCGCGCAAACCGCAGCTTCTCGCCCTTCCCGAGCACGATGCGCCTGATCGAGAACTCGTCGCACGAGGCGATGGTGCCGGAGGTCGGCGCCGCACGCACGAGCTCCGGCGGCCCCTCGTCCCAGAGGATGGACTGCAGCGACTCCTCGACGTGGAGCTTGCGCGGCACGCCGTCGAGCCCGATGCGCCCCCAGTCGTAGAGCCTGTAGGTCGTGTCGGAGTTCTGCTGGATCTCAAGGATGAGGTTGCCGGCGTCTATCGCGTGCACCTGCCCGCTCTGCACGAGGATCGAGTCGCCCGCGGCCACGGAGACCTTGTTGACGCACTTCTCGGCGGTGCCCCTGGCGACCGCCTTCTCGAACTTCGCCCGCGTCACGCCCGCCTTGAGGCCGACGAAGAGCGAGGCGCCCGGCGCCGAGTGGGCGACGTACCAGTTCTCGGTCTTCGGCTCGCCGCCCAGGGCCGCGGCGACCGAGGCGGGGGGATGGACCTGGAGGCTCAGCCTGTCCGAGCAGTCGAGCCACTTGACGAGGAGCGGGAAGGGCGCCCCCGGCATCCAGCCCGGCCCCATGACGTCGGCCGTGTGGTGCTCGATCAGCTCGCGCAGCGTGCTCCCCCCGAAGCGTCCGCCCCTCACCTTGGACTGGGCCTCGGGCCTGTCGACGATCTCCCAGCTCTCGCCGATGGGCGGGCCGGCCGGCAGCTCGCGCCCGAGGAGCGTCTGCAGCCTGCGTCCGCCCCACACACGTTCTTGGTAAATTGGTTGGAACTGAAGAACTTCTCGCATGTGGCAATATCGAGATTATTGTAAAAAAGGTCGGGAGGGGTTTACATTTAACCAGCCCGGATACTAGCGTCCAATCCGCAATTCGCTGCGCCCGGAAGCACAGATGCCCAAATCAGATAGTTCAAATCCAAACGGAGGCCCATCGTTCCAGGGGCCCCGTTACCGCCCCAACTGGCTGGCGGCGGCTATATGCTTCATAGCGGGGACATATCTCTCGGCGGCCCTGCTCGACTACGACCCCAGCCAGACCTCGTTCCACTCGACGGCTCTGGTCGCCAAGAACTGGGCCGGGGGCTGGGGAGCCAACACGGTGTGGGTGCTCTTCTACGCGATCGGCGTCAGCACGTGGCTCCTGCCCGTGGCCCTCTTCTGGATGTTCTTCGTGGCGATCCGCAACTCCAGGCACCTCGTCGGCACGCGCATCACGGCGGTCGTCGTCGGGGTCGTGTCGATGTCGGGCCTCCTCGCCATGTTCGAGAGCGTCAAGTCGAACGACCTCTACCCGAACGCGTGGGGCGGATGGGTGGGAAAGACGATCTACCAGCGGCTCCTCGCGGACGCCCTCGGCCCGTTCGGCTCGGGCCTGCTCCTCGGCACGGTCTACTGCTTCGCGCTGCTGTTCGTGGCCACAAAGGACATCGGCCGCGAGGTGGAGAAGATCCTGTCGAACTTCGCCGAGTGGAGGGCGGAGCGCGCGAGGCGCAAGGCCGCCCGCATGGAGGAGATGGCCAAGAGGAAGGAGGAGCGGGCGAAGCAGCGGAGCGCGATCATGTCGGCGGTCGCCCCGGTGGCGTCGGCGCCGGTGGGCCCGACGGGCGCCAAGAAGATCATCCTGGCCAAGGCGCCTGACGAGCCGCTTTCGCGGCCTGTGGTGCGGCCGCCCATTGCGCCGGCCGAGCCGCAGCCGAAGGTGGAGGCGAGGCCGCCCCCGGCCAAGGAGCCCGCCCCCAAGATCGCGCTCACGATCGTCAAGCCGGAGGAGCCCAGGAAGGCCAAGGCCGTGCAGCCGTTCCTGTTCGATGCCAGCTACAAGGCCCCGCCAACCTCACTGCTCAAGGAGCAGGTCAAGTCGGTGTCGGGCAACAGCGACGAGGAGCACCAAAAAAATTCCGACGCGCTCATAAGGATTTTGGGCGAGTTCGGCGTCGAAGTGACGCCGGGCGAGATCCATGTCGGCCCCGTGATAACGTGCTATGAGGTTGTCCCCGCGCCGGGCGTGCGGGTGGAAAAGATATCGGGCCTTGACAAGAACATCGCCCTCGGGATGCGCGCCCAGTCCGTGCGCATCCTCGCGCCCATTCCCGGAAAGGCCGCGGTTGGCATCGAGGTCCCCAACCTCCACCCGACGCCCGTGGGCATGCGCGAGCTCCTCGAGAGCGAGGATTGGGGATCCGCAAGGGCGGAGCTCCCGATTGCGCTCGGGCGCGATGTGTCGGGCAAGCCGCTCATCTCCGACCTGGCCAAGATGCCCCATCTCATGATCGCCGGCGCGACGGGCTCCGGAAAATCCGTCTGCATCAACTCGATCATCGCGTCTATCGTCTACTCAAAGAGCCCGAAGGACGTGCGGCTCATCATGGTCGACCCGAAGGTCGTCGAGCTGAAGATATTCAACAGCCTTCCGCACATGTATATCCCCGTCGTCACCGAGCCTAAGAAGGTCCCGGCGGCGCTCAAGTGGCTGCTCAGCGAAATGGAGAAGCGGTACCAGATCTTCGCCAAGGCGAACGTGCGCAACATCGTAGGGTTCAACACGCGGAAGAAGGACGCCAAGGGGGCGGCGGAGTCGCAGTCCGCACTGCAGGGTCTCGACCTTGTCGGCGACACGCTCGAGATGCCCGCCCACCTGCCCTACATCGTCGCGATCATCGACGAGCTCGCCGACCTGATGATCCTGGCGCCGGCCGAGATCGAGACGTCGATCGCGCGGCTTGCGCAGCTCGCGCGCGCCGCCGGGATCCACCTGATCATCGCCACGCAGCGGCCGTCGGTGAACGTCATCACGGGCGTCATCAAGGCCAACCTCCCCTCGCGGATCGCCTTCCAGGTTGCCTCGCAGGTGGACTCGCGGACCATCCTGGACGGCAAAGGGGCCGAAACGCTCATCGGGCGCGGCGACATGCTCTTCTCCCCGCCCGGGACGTCGCGCCTTGTGCGCGCCCAGGGCGCGTTCGTAAGCGACGAGGAGGTACATGCGATCGTCGAATTCCTGAAGGTCAACGGGCCGCCGCAGTACGCGCAGGCTGTGCAGCAGCAGATCGACCGCGTCGCCAGCGAGGATGACGAAGAGGAGGGGGAGGACGACGACGGCGACGCTGGCAGCGACGAGGAGTTGTACTCCAAGGCGCTCGACGTCCTCAAGTCCACCAGGAGGGCCAGCACTTCGATGCTCCAGCGCCGGCTCCGGATCGGCTACAACCGCGCGGCGCGCATCATGGAGATGATGGAGGAGAAGGGGATCGTCGGGCCTGAGAACGGCTCCAGCCCCCGCGAGATCCTCGGGGACCTCGACGCCTAGGGGCCGCGGGCCCCCTCCCGGACAAATCCTTCTTTCCCTGCCCCGCAAAACCTGCAACTGATCTACCATGCAGACCATCGGTGAACGCCTCGAGGAGGCCCGCAAGAAAAAGGGCATCTCCATCCGCGAGGCGGCCGAGGCGACGAAGATCCGCGGCGAGTACTTGCAGAAGTTCGAGGGCAACCAGTTCGAGATCGGCCTCACGGACATCTACACGCGGGGCTTTCTGCGCGGCTACGCGAACTACCTGAGGATTCCCTCCGACCGCCTCCTGAGCGACTACACCTCGCTGAGGGGGGGCGAGCCCCGCCCCCGCCAGCCGAGCCGCGAGGTCTACGGGCGGATGGACCTCGCGATCTCGTCGGCCGACGAGCGCGGCGAGCAGCAGGGCGAGGCGCCCGCCGGCGAGTCCTCGCAGCGCCCCCACCTGGCGAGGTTCCAGCGCCCCGGCGAGAACCTCCCGAAGGGGCCGGCGATCGACCCGGCCCTCGTCTTCAAGGGCGGCATCGCGCTCGTGGGCGTGCTGCTGCTCCTCGGCGTGTTCTGGATCATCAAGTCGCTGGCCGGGTCCGGGGCCGCGCCGGCGCCGGCGCGGGACACGACCCGCGCCGCCAGCGAGATCACCGAGGCCCCGGCCGCGGCGCCCGCCCCGGTGGTCACCATCGTCGCCACGCAGGCGGTGAGGGTGAAGCTCGTCCGCAAGTCCGACGGCGTGGAGCTCTTCCAGGGACCGCTCCAGGCGGGCGAGCGCAGGGAATACCCCAATGTGCCGATCTACCTGACCGCCTCCGACCTGTCCGCGGTGGAGATCGACTACAAGGGCAAGGCCTACCCTACGGGCCACTCCGGCCACGACCGGATACAGTTCGACTTCTCGAGCCGGTGAGCGCGCCGGCGGCCGGGTTGCGCTGAGCCGCGCGCGGGCTTCAATCGCAGGCATGGAGAAGGTCCCATATTTCGGTAAGACGCTTGTGCGCTGGACGGTGGGCGGCTCGACGTTCATGGCGCTGCCGGAGAAGGGCGCGCGCCTCATGAACTGGAACATCAGGATGGGGGACGGCTCCGTGCGCGACGTGATCCACTGGCCGGAGATCGACTCGCTGGACCAGTTCCACAAGGCGCGCGGCGGCAACCCGATCCTCTTCCCCTTCTGCGCGCGCACGTTCGACCGCGGGGAGACGGGGTTCTGGCGCGACGCCGCCGGCATCCGGCGCCCGATGCCGATGCACGGGTTCGCGCGCCAGGGTGATTTCCGCGCGACGCGCGTCGACGCGACGGGCTTCGAGGCGGTGCTCGTCCCGGGCGACGAGGCGAAGATGTCCTACCCATTTCAATACGAGTTCCGCGTCGCCTACCGCTTCGCTCCCCTCGGGCTCACCTGCAACCTTTCGCTCGAGAACCTGGGGGAGGAGCCCCTGCCCTGGAGCGCGGGCCACCACTTCTACTTCAAGCTGCCGTGGAGCGAGGGATCCAGGCGCGGCGACTACCTGATCCGGATCCCCGCCGACGCGCGGCTTCGCCAGGATTCCGCGGGCCAGCTTGTCGCCGGGCCGCGGCTGGCGGACGTCGAGCGCATGGACAACCCCGCGCTGATCGACGCCTTCCACACCGCGCTGCGCGGCCCCGAGGCCGTCTTCGGGGAGAAGGGGCATCCGGGGGACGTCACCATCCGCCTGGGGTCCGAGGCCGTCCCGCCGCCGGGCTCGACCTACGTGACGTGGACGCAGGCCGACGACTCTCCCTTCTACTGCGTGGAACCCTGGATGGGGCCGGCGAACGCCCCCGAGCACAAGGTGGGCCTGCACCTCGTGCCGCCCGGCGGCCGCGAGACCTTCACCGTGAGCGTCGCGGTGGGATAGGGTTGCGGGGCCGGCCGTTTCCAGTACGCTCCCGGGTCCCGAATCCCATGACCGCGCCGAACGCCCCGCTAGCCCTCCTCGACTCCCTCGGCGGGTCCGAGCTGATGGTGGTCCTGGTCGTCATCCTCATCTTCTTCGGCGGCGAGAAGATGCCGGAGTTCGCGCGCGGCCTCGGCAAGGCGATCCGCGAGTTCAAGAAGGCGGCGGGAGACGTGGAGCAGGAGTTCAAGCGGGCCATAGACGAGCTCCCGGAGAAGCCGTCCCTGCCCTCGCTGAAGCAGGCGCCGCCCGCGGTCCCGCAGGCGCGCGCCGATCCGCCCGCGCCCGTCCCGGCGCTGCAGGCGGGCGACAGCCCGGCGCCGCCGGAGGAGCCGGCATCCGGCCACGGGATAGACGCCTGACGAAGCTTTCCAGCAACGACCAACCCCACCGCACCCCATGAAGACGTGTGCCCTCTATGGTTTCATCTCGATGCTCGCCGGAGCATTTCTAGTCCTGGTCCTGTATTTCATCGGCTTCCATTCGGACCCCGCGAAGCTCGGGGCCGCGAAAGCGATCGGCGGCTTCGGGGGCCTTGCCATCGCCATCGCGGTGACGGCGCTCGGCGTGAAGGCCAGGCGGGAGGAGGTGCCGGCCGCGGAGGAGTTCGGCTACGGCGCCACCCTCTGGGCGGGCGTGCTGATCTCGCTCGTCGCGGCGATCCTGAGCGCGATATTCACCTACGCCTACCACGCGTTCATCAACCCGGGCTTCTCCGAGATCCTGATCCAGGACGCGATGAGCAAGCTCGAGGCCAAGGGGATCAGCGGCGACCAGCTCGAAAAGATCGAGTCCTTCAACCGGATCATGTTCTCGCCCCTGCCAATGGCCCTGATCGCGCTCGTCTTCGGCTTCATAGGCGGCGTGATCATCTCCCTCGTCGTCGCGGCATTCCTGAAGCGGCCGTCGCCCGCCCAGCCCCCGGCGGTCTAGGGAAAGAAAAAGGGCCCGGATTTCTCCGGGCCCTTGAATTCGGGATTAGCCCGGCCGCTCCTGGGCCGGACAGCCGTCCTCAGTTCGCGCGGTACTCGAGCGCCAGGATGGCGCCGACTCCCAGTGCGCAGAAGTAGGCTGCGAACAGGGCACTCGCGTTCAGGGAACGGAAAGAAAGCAGGATTGCGGATATGGCGATGATCGCCGGGGTAACCGCGCTGACTATGTTGGTTTTCATATGGTGTATTCTTGGTTTGTCCCCTGCCCCCATGGGCAAGGGACGAACATGGTACAGCAACTCAGCGATAATGGTAGTTGCAGTTATCTATGATTATCATAGGTACTTCCTATGGAACTGAGCCAGCTTCGCTACGTTTTGGCCGTCGCCGAGGCCGGCAATTTCACCCGGGCCGCAGCCCGGGCAAACATAGCCCAACCTTCATTAAGTCAACAGATTATAAAGCTGGAGCGCGAGCTTGGCCACAAGCTTTTCCACCGGCTGGGCAGGAAGGCCGTGCTGACCGAGGCCGGAACCGCGTTCGTCGAGAGGGCGCGCAGGATCCTCTTCGAGGTGGAGGACGCCACAAAGGAGCTGGGGGACAGCCCGAGCTTCGAGCGGAGGATCACGGTGGGGGCCATCCCCACCCTCGCGCCCTACCTTCTTCCAGGCCTCATCACCCGCTGCCGGAAGCGGCACCCCAACCTGCAGGTCAACATCCGCGAGGACTTCAAGTCCACCCTGATCGGCGAGATGCTCGAGGGAGAGCTGGACCTTGCCCTCGTGGCGCTCCCCGTGGAGGAGGCCAGCATCCAGGTGGAGGTCCTGTGGAAGGAGCCGCTCCTTCTCGCGGTGGCGAGGGAGCATCCCCTGGCCTCCAAGCAGGGCGTGACCGCCGCCGACCTCGCCAAGGAGTCCTTCATCCTGCTCGGCTCCTCGAGCTCCCTCGCCGCGCAGGTGCGGCGATTCTGCGGGGACCACCACTTCGAGCCCAGGATCGCCTCCCGGTGCGCGCAGGTTGCGACCGTGAAGGCGCTCGTCGCGTCCGGCGCCGGAATCTCGATTCTGCCCGCGGGCGCGAGGTCCGCCGAGGACCGGGACGCGCTGGCCTATGTCGCGCTATCGGACGCCGAGCCGTTCCGCGAGATCGCGGTCCTGAAGCACATGCAGCGCTACCAGAGCCGGGGGGCCGAGCAGTTCCTGGCGCTCGTTCGCGAGGGGCCCCAGGAGCCGGCCTCCCCGGCAAAGTCGTGACCCCGTTTGCTTACGCGCAGCGGCGCGACTAGGCTCTCCGCCATGATCGAATCATTCAAGAAGAAGGTCCTGGCGGGGCTCGGGGCCGCGGTCGTCACCAAGGACAGGGTCCAGGGGCGCCTGGAGGAATTCGTGAAGCAGGGGAAGATCACCGCTGCGGACGCCCGCGCGATGGGGGAGAAGATAGCCGACGAGGGCCGGCAGGAATTCGAGAAGGCGAGCGCCAAGGCGGGGGAGAAATTCCACGAGCTCCTGGCCTATGCCGACGGAAGGCATCGCAGCCGCATCGAGGCCCTCGAGGCCAGGATCGCGGCCCTCGAGAAGAAGCCGGCAAAGGGCGCGAGGCGCCCCGCCAAGCCGTAGGCACCCTCAGGCGGCTGGCACGAGGAAGTAGAACTCCGTTCCCTCGGCGGTGCTCGAGCACGCTATGCTTCCGCCGTGCGCGACAACGATTTCGCGGGCGATGGTGAGGCCGATCCCGACTCCCGGCTTCTGCTGGCCGGGCACGCGGTAGAAGCGGTCGAAGAGCCGCGGAACCGCCTCGGCGGGGATCGCCGGCCCCTGGTTGCACACGGAAAAGCGCACAAACCCAAGCGGGGCGGGCCCCGCGCCGAGCGTCACGGTCCCGCCATCCGGCGAGTACTTCGAGGCGTTCGACAGGAGGTTGATGAACACGTGCCGCAGGCGCCCCTCATCGACGTTGATGTCCCCGAGGCCGGGCTCCATGTCCACGACGAGCCGGTGGCCGGCGGCCGTGATGAACCCTCGGGCCTCGTCGGCGATCTCGCGCAGGATGGCGTCGACCGCGACCGGACGGCGCTCGAGCGCCGAGGCGCCGGCCTCGAGGCGCGTGAGGTCCAGGAGCGAGTCCAGAATCCTGAGCAGGCGGTCCGCGTCGTCGCGGGCCGACTCGAGCATCTCGCGCTGGCCGGGCCCCAGCGGCCCAAGGGTCTCCTCGAGCACGAGGTAGACGGCCATGCGAAGGCCGGTCAGCGGGGTCTTCAACTCGTGGCTCACCGTGCCCACAAGGTTCGTCTTCGCGTCGTCGAGCAGGCGGAACTTCGTGACGTCCTGGAGGATGACCGCGGCCCCCTTGAACTCCGTCAGCTTGTCCCCGATCGCGAGGATGCGCGGGAGAAAATGGCGGTCCTCGCGCCCGACCCGGTACGTCACGACGCGGGCGTAGTCGGTCGGCAGGTAATGCTCGTCCGTGGCCAGCACCCTCTCGAGCGGCCCAGAAAGCTCCGAGGGCAGCCCGGCCGAGAACTCAGGGAGCTTCGACAGCTCCTCGGCCGCCGGGTTGCGGACCTCGAAGACACCCTCCCTTGAGATCACGAACAGGGGATCCGGCGCGGACGTGAGCGTGGCCTCCATGGTGCGCTGGGTCCGCAGGACGCGGGCGAGCGAGGAGTCCCGGTACGCGCGGAGCCGGGCGGCCATCGTGTTGAACGACCGCGCCAGGCTCCCGAGCTCGTCGCGCGAGAACTCGGGCACCTGCGTGTCGAGGTTCCCCTCGCCGAGCGCGGTGGCCGACGCGGTCAGCGCCTTGATCGGCGTCAGGAGCGACGACGCCAGCACCCACGACAGGGCGACCGACAGCGCGACGGCGGCACCGATCGTGACGGAGAGGACCCCGACGGCCGTCGAGGCGAGGCGCTCGGCCTGGCGCTCGGTCTCGCGCGACTGGGAGTCGTCGCTTGCCATCAGTCGGTCCAGGGCGCTGAAGACGCGGTAGAGCGCGTCCTCGCTCACGCGGAGCTCGCCAAGCGATCCGCCGCCGCCCGCAGCGAGCGTACGGTAGCACAGGGTTGAGAAGTCCTGGAAGGCCGTGTCGAGCTGGTCGACGAGCTTCGCCCTCGGCGTTCCCGCGGCGGCCGCCGACTGCCCCATCAGCTCGCGCGTGAACGCCTCACGCTGGCCGTCGAGCGCGTGCCGGGCGCCGATCGGGTCGGCCGCCGCGTCGAACGCGAGCGCGTGCGACATGAGGGTCGCCGATGCGCGCATGTTCTGGCAGGCGAGCGCGGCCCTGTAGTCGGTGACGAGGTCCCTCTGCAGGGGGCCGGCCAGCTGGTGGCACACCCGGATCGCGTAGGCTCCCGTCGCCACGATCACCAGGAGCAGCGGCAGGAGCCCGAAGAAGAGGCGGGTTCTGAGCATGCCCGGTGCGCCGGCCTAAAGGAGTCCCAGCTTGCTCCGCTTTCGGTAGAGGGTGGCCGGGTCGATCCCGAGCGTCTTGGCGGCCTCGTCGAGGTTGCGGGAGGCGGCGAGGATGCGCCTAATGTGCTCGGCCTCAAGCTCATCGAGCGTCACCCGCGCGCCCACGGCGGACGCCTGCCGGCGCTCGGCGTGGAATTCCTCGGGCAGGTCCGCGAGCTCGATCGTCTCTCCGGGGGCGAGGATGACGGCCCTTTCGATCACGTTGCGAAGCTCCCGCAGGTTGCCCGGCCACGGGTACAGGGCGAAGGCCTCAGACACCGCGGGAGAGAACACGACCCTGCTCTTTCCCGTCCGGGAGGCGAAATACTGCCGGGCGCCGTCCGCAAGGCGCGCCAGGTCCGCGCGGCGGTCGCGCAGGCCCGGGACGGTGACCGCGATCACGTTCAGCCGGTAGAACAGGTCCTCGCGGAAACGGCCGGCCTTGACCTCGGCGGACAGGTCGCGGTTGGTCGCGGCAATGACGCGCACGTCGGCCGTCCTTTGGACGGCCTCGCCGACGCGCTCGTATTCCCGCTCCTGCAGGAGCCTCAGGAGCTTGGGCTGTATCTCGAGCGGCATCTCGCCGATCTCGTCCAGGAACAGCGTTCCCCCGTCGGCGGCGGCGACCTTCCCGGAGGTCTCGGCGACGGCCCCCGTGAAGGAGCCCCTCGCGTGCCCGAAGAGCTCGCTCTCCAGAAGCTCCCGCGAGAGGCTCGGGCAGTTCACGGTGACGAACGCCGCGTCCCTGCGGGCGCTTCGCTTGTGGATCTCGCGCGCTAACACGCTCTTTCCGGTGCCGCTCTGCCCCAGGATCAGGATGTTCGCGTGGGTATCGGCCGCCCGGAAGGCGACCTGGAGGGCGCGCTTCATGGCGGGCTCGTCCGAGTCGAGGTCCACGGGCGGGGCCCCTGACGCCAGGTCGCTTTCGAGCGCCTGCACCCGGCGCTCGAGCGCGTGCGCCTTCCCGACCTTTGCCAGCACGGCGCGGATCTGGTCCGGCGTGAATGGCTTCGGGATGAAGTCGAACGCACCGCGCCGCATCGCCTCGACCGCGGTCGCGATGTTGGCATAGGCCGTGAAGAGGATCACGGCGGGAGCCGGCCGCAGCTTCATCAGCCTGCCAAGGACCTCCATGCCGTCGTCCGCGCCCAGCTTGAGGTCGAGGAAGACGGCGTCAAAGCCCTCGGTCTCGGCGGCCTTGATCGCCTTCGCAGCATTCGGGGCCTCGACGGCCAAATGCCCGGCGGACTCGACGGCGATCCGGGTCGTCTTGCGTATCGAGGGCTCGTCGTCGACGATTAGGACGCGCATGGTTTCAGCTCGCGGAGCCTTGTCCCGGGATGCCCATAGGCCAATGACAAAGAAGGCTTTGGTTGGTTCCCGTGCGCGCGCCGAGTCACCAGGGCAGCACGCGGTCGGCCGTCCACCACTCGTGGTATTCGATCGCGATGCGCCCAGCCCTGACCGCCGGATCCTGCTCGATGGCCTTCCTCGCCTCCTGCGTCGAGGGCGCCTTGAAGACGACGTAGCGCAGCTCCCGCCCGCTGACGTCGGTCGCGGGAGGGTCGGCACGGCTGTTGGCCGGCAAAACCCGCGGCAAGGGCCGCGAGTGCAAGCGAAGCGAGGGGCTTCATGCGCGAGCTCTTTGTCGCGGCCCAAAAAAGCCAAGGCGGGGTCGCTTGCGCGACCCCGCCAGGTCCAGCTTCAACTAAGTGCTCCCGTAGGCTTTCGCCCACCGAGATGGCACGCCTGATTCGACCGCGCTGGGGTTTCGGGGTTCCCATAGAAAGCTTGCCAGACGTGAAACCCGCTCTGAGCGTCCGGGCGGACGCCCAATGCCCCCGGAACCCGCAAAGACAGCCCCCGAAGCCGCCCCATCGGCCCCATCGGCCTCATCGGCCCCATTGGTTCCAAGCGCCCCCGCCACCGCGCGGATCACTGACCTCGAGATCAAGGACGCGCAGATCATCTTTGGGGCCGTCTGGCAGGGCCTGGAGGGCACGGTTGGGCTGGAGAACCTGCGCTTCCCTAAGGAGATAATCCTGCTCGGGGGCGCCCCGGGCGCCGGAAAGGGCACGCACACCCGCTTCATCGCCAAGACCCGGGGTCTCACCTGCGGGCCGATCGTCATCAGCGCCCTCCTCGACTCCCCGGAGGCCCGCCGCTACAAGGATGCCGGGAGCCTCGTCGGTGACCGCGAGGTGATGGACCTCCTTTTCCACCGCCTCCTCGAGGCTCAGTACCGCGACGGCGTCATCCTGGACGGCTTTCCCAGGACCAAGGTCCAGGTCGAGTGCCTCAAGCTCCTCGTGGACAAGATGCACGCGTTGCGCAGGGAGTTCTACCGGTCGCCGCTCGGCATCCACTTCCGCCAGCCGACGATCCACATCATGGTGCTCTTCGTGGACGAGGCGACGAGCGTCGCCCGGCAGCTCAAGCGCGGCATCGAGGTTCGCGCGCACAACAAGGAGGTGCGCCGGACCGGGATCGGCGAGCTGCTCGAGGAGCGCTCGACGGATTTCGACAAGGCCCTGGCCCAGCGCCGGTACCGCGTCTTCAAGGAGCAGACCTGGGAGGCCCTCCAGGAGCTGAAGGAGATCTTCCACTACCACTTCGTCAACGCCCAGGGGACGCTCCATGAGGTGGAGCGCAACATCCTGAGTGAGCTCGAGTACCAGAGCACGCTGGAGCTGGACCCGAGGACCGTCGACCGGCTCAGGTCCATCCCGGTGGCGAGCGAGATCGTGGTCCACGCCCGCCAGGAGCTCGTGAAGCGCCTGGACGCCTACGAGCTCGAGCACGAGTCGCTCTTCAGCTGCGTGGCGCAGTTCGTCGAGAAGAAGATCATGCCGATCGTCCTGCGCCACGCGATCTCGGGGACGGCGCTCGTCAACACGGAGGACACGGTGCTCGACGACCCGAGGGCCCTCGCCATGCTGATCGACATCTTTTCGGAGCGGGGCTACCACGCCGCCGTCGACATCCACCGCATCGAGATCCCGGAGCGCGTCGACCTGAAGACCGGCGCCGTCCACTGCCGCCTTAAGAAGGTCTATAGGATCCAGATCCGGTTCACGGGCTCGGAGATCCGCAGGGGCTGACGCCTACTCGAAGCGCAACGCCTCGATCGGGTCGAGCGACGCGGCCTTCCAGGCCGGGTACATTCCGAAAATCACCCCGATCAGGGAACAGACGACGACCCCCGTGGCGGCCCAGCCCCACGGGAACACGATCGCCGCCGAAAGCATCACGGCGAGCCCGTTGCCGGCCACGGTGCCGAGCAGGATCCCCACGAGCCCCCCCGTCACCGAGAGGACGACGGACTCGACAAGGAACTGAGTGAGGATGGTGATCTTGCGGGCGCCGACGGCTTTTCGGATGCCGATCTCCCGGGTGCGCTCCGTGACGCTCACAAGCATGATGTTCATGATGCCGACGCCCGCCGCCAGCAAGGCGATCGCGCTAATGATGAACGCGCCGGCGCTCACCACGTCGGCGATCTTGGCGAACGCCGCGATCAGCGAGTCGTTTGAATAGGTCTCGAAGTCGTTCTCCTGCTCGGGCCTCAGGCCGCGGACGACCCGCATCGCGCCTATGCCCTTGTCCAGCGTCGCCGCGTATTCGAGCTGGGAGTGCGCCTGGGTCGCGATGTTGACGTTGTACCTCTCCTCGCCGAAGTCCGTCATGAACCGGGTGATCGGGACCATCAGGATGTTGTCCTCGTTCTCGCCGAAGGCGGTCCCCTTCGTGGCGAACGTCCCGATGACCGTGTAGGTGCGCCCGTTCGCCTTCACCCGCTTGCCGAGCGGCGTCTCGGAAGGGAACAGCCTCTTGACAAGCTCCTGGCCAATGATCGCCACGGGCCGGATCAGGTCGACGTCCTCGGTCGTGAAATTGCGCCCCGTATCCATCGAAAACTGGTTCGTCACGAGGAAGTTCTGGTCAGTGCCCCCAAACGTGATGTCGGGGGTCGTCTTGCGGCCCCCGTAGGTCGCCTGGACGGCGGGATATCCATTCGCGAACGCCTTCAGGCAGACGATCTCGGCGGTGCCTCCCATGAGCTCCGTGTAGCGCTGGGCCATCCGGAGGGTGAACTTGCGCCTCGACTCGTACTTGTGCCGCGCGGCTCCGCTCACGACGATTCCGATCGGGTATTTCGCAAACTGGAAGATGTTGGAGCCGAGGAAACTCAGGCCGGTTTCGATCGAGCCGCGGAGCGCGGACACTGCGGTCATGACCCCGATGACCGAGAAGACGCCGATGGTGATGCCGGACATCGTCAGGAACGAGCGGAGCTTGTTCACCCCCAGCGACCCGAAGGCCATTTTCAATATCTCACTCATAGCGGAGCGCCACGACGGGATCCAGTCGGGAGGCGCCCATCGCAGGGATGAACCCCGAGAGGACGCCCGTGACGACGGAGACGACCATCGATACCACGATCAGGTTGACAGAGAATTCCAGCGGGAAGGCTGGCATCGCCGCCTTCACGCCGATGCATAGGACATAGGTGAGCGCCAGGCCGATCGTGCCACCGACGACGCAGATCGAGACGGCCTCAATGAGGAACTGCAGCAGGATCGTGCGCCGGCGCGCCCCAAGCGCCTTGCGGGTCCCGATCTCCTTGGTGCGCTCGCGCACGCTCACGAACGTGATGTTCATGATGCCAATCGCGCCGACGAAGAGGGAGAGGCCCGTCACGAAGAGCCCGGCGAGAGCAATGCCCTTCTTGATCGGGTCGAGCTTCTCCTTGAACGCGTCCGAGGTGTTGACCGTGAAATTGTCGGGTTCGCCCGGAACCTGGCCGCGCACGCGGCGCATGTCGCCGATGAGCTCGTCCGTGGCCTGGGCCATCCGCGTCTTGTCCCTCACCTTGACCTGGATCTCAGGATTTCCGTACCTGACCCCGAAGTACTTGCGATAGGCGCTGAGCGGCATGATCATCTGGCTGTCGAAGCTGAAGAGGCCGAGAAACGACCCCTGCTTCGCGAGCACGCCGATGACCGTGAACGGCTGGCCCTGGACGGCCACGGTGCTTCCCATGGGGGACCGTCCGGGGAAAAGCGCCTGCGCCACATCGAAGCCGAGGACGCACACCTGCTTGGCCGAGTCGTTCTCGGCGTCGTTGAACATGCGCCCGTCTGAGAAATCTGCCGTCAGGACGCGCCCGTAGGCGCCGGTGGTGCCGAAGATGTAGACCCCGCTGATGCTCAGGCTCCCCGCCTTCACCGAGCTTCCCCGCCCAGAAACATACACCGCCATCTCGAGCTCCGAGTTCGGCGTCGCGTCGATTATCCGGGCAAGCGTGGCCGCGTTGTCGGGTGTGATGATGGGCCGGTTCACGTATTTCCACCAGTCTTCCCCAGTGATCCATGGCCACTTCTCGACGTGGAGCACATCCGAGCCAAGCATGGCCAGGCTCTTGTTGAAGCCGATGTCGATGCCGCGGATGGCCGTGCCCATGAGCGTGACGGCGACAATCCCGATGACCACGCCGAGCGCGGTCAGGGCCGAGCGCATCTTGTTCGCGCGGATCTGCGCCATCGCGATCCGTATCGACTCGGTAAGCTCGTAGAGTATCCGGCCCATGTGTTTTGCGTCAGAGAACGGGGCCGTCGCTGTCGATCAGCCCGTCGTGGAGGCGGATGATCCGGCGCGCGTGGCGGGCGACGGATTCCTCGTGCGTCACGACGATCAGGGTGTTGCCCAGCTCATAGAGGTCGTCGAAGAGCGCGAGGATCTCGATTCCCGTCTTCGAATCCAGGTTTCCCGTGGGCTCGTCGGCGAGAACGATCGACGGCCGGTTCACGAGCGCCCGCGCGATCGCCACGCGCTGGCGCTGGCCGCCCGAAAGCTCGTTCGGCTTGTGGTGGATCCGGTTCCCAAGACCCACGCTCTCCAGCGCCTCCCTGGCGCGGTCGCGGCGCTCGTGCGGCGATATCCCCGCGTAGATGAGCGGCAGCTCCACGTTTCGCAGCGCGTCGGACCGTGGGAGGAGGTTGAAGGTCTGGAACACGAATCCGATCTCGCGGTTTCGGATCTCGGCGAGCTCGTCGTCCACCATCGCCGCGACATCGTGGCCGTTGAACTCGTACCTTCCCGACGTTGGCGTGTCCAGGCAGCCGAGCATGTTCATGAGCGTCGACTTGCCCGAACCGGACGGGCCCATGATCGCAAGGTATTCGTTGCGGTGGATGCTGAGCGTGACGCCGCGCAGCGCATGGATCGTCTCCTCGCCCATCTGGTAGAGCTTCGTCACGTTCTCGATCGCGATGACGAGGGGGCCGACAGGACGAACCTGGCGGGTTTCCGCGGGTGCCGCAGGCGTCATGGGTCAGTCGCCTCTCACTTTGTGTCCGCAGCCGGGGCCTTCGGCTTCTCAATGGTGATCGCGGAGCCGTCCTTGAGCAGGCGGCTGATCGCCGTGTAGCTGCCGGAGGCGACCTCGTCGCCCGCCTTGAGGCCCGACTTGATCTCGATCACGGTATTGTCGGCAATGCCGGTCTCAACGCGCTGGAGGCGGACCTTGTCGCCGTTCCTGACGAACACGATCTTGAGGAGCTTCTCGCGGTCGCGCTGGGCGTCCTCCTTGGCGGTGGCCACGTCGAGGTCGTTCCCTGAGCGCTCATGGGCCTCCTTGGCCTTCTGCTCCTCGATCTTGTCCGCCGTCATTCCCGCAGCGTCCCTCACCGTCACGCTCTGGATCGGGACCGCCACCGCGTTCTTCACGCTCTGGGTCTCGATGTCGGCCGTGGCGCTCATTCCGGGACGCAGGGCCACGTCCTTGTCCATGACCCGGATCTTGACGATGAAGTTGGTGACCTCGTCGGAAATGGTGCCCGATGCGGCGGAGGTCCCGCTGGCGGTGCCGCCGGCGTTTGCAGCCGAGGCCGCAAGCTCGCGGACGACGCCGTTGAACTTCCGGTCGGGGTAGGCGTCGACGCTTATCTTGACCGGGTCGCCGACCTTGACGTTCACGATGTCGTTCTCGTTCACGTTGACCCGCACCTCCATGTTGCTGAGGTCCGCCACGCGCATGATCTCGGTCCCCGCAAACTCGGAGGACGACTGCACGCGCTCGCCGACCTCCGAGGTGCGCGAGCTCACCGTGCCGTCCATGGGCGCGTAGATCGAGGTCTTGGAAAGCGAATCCTTCGCCTGCTTCAAGTAGCCCTCAGCCTCGTCGACCTGGGCGAGCGCGGTCTCGCGGTTGGCCTTGGCGGAGTCGTAGGCGGTCTTGTAGGTGAGGTAGTCGAAGTCGGAGACGAGCTTCCGGTCGAAGAGGTCCTGGTACTTCTTCAAGTCCTGGGTGGCCTTCTCAAGCACGACCTCGCTGTTGACGGCGCCCGCCCTGCCCACGGCGACGGCGGCCGTCTGCTGGTCGACCTGGGCCTGGTAGAAGTCGGGCTTGATCGTCACCATGACCACGCCCTTCTTGACCGTCGCGCCCTCGCGGTAGGGCAGCGACGTGATCTCGCCGAAGACCTCGGGCGTGATCTTCACCTCGACCTCCGGCTGGACCTTGCCGGTCGCGGTCACGACCTGGACGATCGTCTTTGTGACGGCCTTCTCCGTGGTGATCGCAATGCCCACGCCGGAGCTGCGCTTCTTGGCCACGGCGGCGGCAATGAGCACCGCCAGGAGTAGGCAGGACCCGATCAGGTACCACTTGAGCCTGGATTTCCGGCGCGGCTTGGCAGCGACGGCGACGGGGACGTTTCCGGACGAAAGGGAGGCTGTCATTTGCGGAGCATTCACGGGTAATGGGTTGTGGGTCAAACGTTCATGACGCGGCCGCGGAAATAACACGTGGGGGGGCCGTCTCCGGCCCCCCCACGCTAACACAACTAACAACGGGCAATTTAAGCCCAAACGCCTCCCCAAGGGGGGCATAACGCGTAGATATGGACACACCTTGGGCAGGCATGGACTGAAAACACCATGTCGCGGGCAAAAGTTACACCAAACTTTGATGAGCGGGTGCCCCGGAGGATGGGCGGGACGCCCCGGCCCGCCGGTCGGCTCCGGGGGCGTTCAGCCGCGGCGCTCGCGCTCGGCCCAGAGGGCCGCGCCGACGATGCCCGCCTCGTTGAGGAACTCGGCGGGGACCATCCTCACGCGCGGCTTCACGTACTTGAAGAACTTGTCGTGCTTCGCGCTTACGCCGCCCCCGATGATGATAAGCTCGGGCCAGAGGATGTCCTCGAGAATCTCGATGTAGCTCCCGAGCCGGGTGCCCCACTGCTTCCACGACAGGCCCTTGCGGTGCTTCACCGAAGCCGCCACCCGCTTCTCCGCGTCCCGCCCGTCCATCTGGAGGTGGCCGAGCTCGCAGGGGAAGAGCGCGCCGCGGAAGAAGAGGACCGATCCCACGCCCGTCCCGAGCGTGAGCATGAGCGCCTTCCCGCCAAAGTTCCTGCCGGTGCCGAACCTCATCTCGGCGAGGCCGGCGGCCGCGGCGTCGTTGATGAGCGCCACCGGCAGGCCGATCGCCTTGCCGAAAAGCTCCACGGCGTCGCAGCCGATGAACTTCTTGTCGAGGTTCGCGGAGGTCAGGATCGTGTCGCCGTGGATGACGCCGGGGAAGCCTATCCCGACCGGGCCCCTCCACCTGAAATGCGCCGCGATCATGCCCGCGGCGTCGGCCATCTCCGTCGGGGACAGAAGCAGCGGGGTCTCGATCTTGAAGCGCCCCGCCAGAAGCCGCCCGGTCGCCGTGTCCACCGGGGCCCCCTTGATCGCGGATCCCCCGATGTCGATGCCGAGTACCTTCATATTGGCGCAGATAGACAGCCCGGCCCCCGCATTTCAATGCCGTGTTTGGTCCCTGCGCCATTTTCCGGGTCAGTCCCCTTGACGCGGGAGCGGCGCCGCGCTCCTCTTTCCCCCCATGAAGGTCACCTACTACCTCGAGGTCATGTCGTCCTGGTGCTATTGGGCCGAGCCCGCGTGGGCCGAGCTGAAGGCCCGGTATTCCGGAAGGGCCGAGTTTGATTGGAAGATCGCCCTCATGCGCCCCGAGGACTACCCTGTCTCCCGCGAGCAGTGCGACTGGTTCTACCGCAGGAGCGGCATGATCGTGCGCTCGCCGGTCATGCTCAACTCCGCGTGGCTCGAGAAGGGCCCCAACGTGACGTACACGGGCGCCGACCTCGTGGCGGAGGCCTGCAAGGACTTCGGCTTCACGGACGACAGGATCCGTCTCGCCCTCTCGCACGCCTCCGAGATCGACGGCAGGAAGATCGGCCGGATGGACGAGGCCGTGGACGTCGCGGCGAACGAGTCCGGCCTGCAGCCGAAGAAGCTCAAGGCCAGGGCGGAGTCGGCGGCCGTCAGGTCGCGGGTCGACGCCAGCACCGCGGAATTCTTCTCGCACAGGATCTCGCAGCGGCCGGCCTTCATCCTCGAGGACGCCATCGGCGACAAGGCGGTGTTCTCCGGCCTCGTCAGGGTCGAGCCCGTCGCCGCGGCGATCGACGCCATGCTCGCCGACACCGCGGCCTACGCGGCGTACGCCGCGCACTTCGGGGCGCCGCCGAGCAAGTAGAACCGCGAGGCGGCCATGAACTACGTCAACCTCGGGAACACCGGCCTTAAGGTCTCCAGGATCTGCCTGGGGACGATGACGTTCGGCTCCAGGAAATGGAGGGAATGGGTGCTTGAGGAGGACGAGAGCCGGCCATTCATCCGGCATGCGCTGGAGGCCGGGATCAACTTCTTCGACACGGCGGACATGTACTCCCTTGGCGCGAGCGAGGAGATCCTCGGGCGCGCCCTGAGGGACTTCGGGCCGGGGCGCGACCGCGTCGTCATAGCGACCAAGGTCTACAACCCCATGGGCGACGACCCGAACCAGCGGGGGCTCTCGCGAAAGCACATCCGCCATGCCCTGGAGGACAGCCTGAGGCGCCTCGGAACGGACTATGTCGACCTCTACCAGATCCACCGGTTCGACCCGCTGACGCCGATAGAGGAGACGATGGAGGCCCTGGACGACCTCGTCCGCGCGGGCAAGGTCCTCCACCTCGGCGCGTCGTCGATGTTCGCGTGGCAGTTCGCGAAGATGATGCACACGGCCGACACACGCGGCTGGACACCGTTCGTCACGATGCAGAACCACTACAACCTCCTCTACCGCGAGGAGGAGAGGGAGATGTTTCCCCTCTGCGCCGACAGGTCTGTCGGGATCATCCCCTGGAGCCCGCTCGCTCGGGGCGCCCTCGCTCGCGAGCCCGGCTCGGCGACCGTCCGCGCGAAGACGGACCAGTACGCGCCGCACCTCTACGGCGCCGAGCTTTCCGAGGCGGACCGGGCCGTCATTGCGGCCGTGCACAAGGTCGCGGCCGCGCGCGGAGTGCCGGCGGCACAGGTCGCGCTCGCCTGGGTCTGCCAGCGGCCCGGGATCGTCGCCCCCATCGTGGGCGCGTCCAAGCTGAGGCACATCGATGACGCGGTCGCGGCGCTGTCGCTGAAGCTGGGCGCCGAGGAGATGAAGGCCCTCGAGGCCCCCTACGTCCCCCGGGCGGTCTCCGGACACCAGTGAACCGGGGGGCGTCCACGCTGCGGACGGGGCTGCTGGCGGCGGCGGTCGCGCTCGGAGCGGCCAGGGTCCCCGGCGCGACCGGGGTCGTGTTCGACGACCGCAACGGCGACGGCGTCCGCGGGGCGGGCGAGCCGGGCCTCGCCGGCGTCGAGGTCTCAAACGGCGTCGACATCGCCCTCACCGACTCGAACGGCGCATACCAGATTCCCGACCGGCCGGGCGCCGGGGTGTTCGTGATCAAGCCCCGGGGCTGGCGGCCGCCGGTCGACGCCGGCGAGCTGCCCCGCTTCCACGCGGCGGCTTCGGCCGATTTCTCGCTGCAGCGCTCGGACGAGCCAGACACCCTGCGGGCCCTGGTGCTGACGGATCCGCAGCCCTCCTCTGTGAAGGAGGTCGGCTACCTTTCCCGGGGCCTCGTGGAAAGGCTCGGCCGGCCGGCCGGGATCGCCTTCGGCGTCACGCTCGGCGACATCGTGTACGACCGGCCGGACCTCTTCGGCGCCGTGAACGACGCGCTGTCCAGGGCCGGCGTCCCCTGGTACAGCCTTCCCGGCAACCACGACCTCGCGCTGGGCACGCCCGACGAGCGCGCGGCGGTGGCGGGCTTTGAGTCGGTCTACGGGCCGTCGACCTACGCATTCCACGCGGGCCCGGCGCTCTTCGTGGCCCTGGACGACGTGAGGCCGCTCGGCGGGCCGCGCTACGTCGGGGGCCTGCGCGCCGAGCAGTTCGAGTTCCTGGGGAACCTCCTGCGGGACTCGCCGGCTGCGGAATGGGTCGTCCTCATGATGCACATCCCCCTTTTTTCGCCGGACCCGTCGGGGACCGAGGGTTTCCGGGCGGCCGACAGGCTGAGGCTGTTCGGGCTCCTCGAAGGCCGCCGGCATGTCCTCATCCTCTCCGGCCACACCCACTACCAGCGGCACGTGATGCACGGGGCCGCGGACGGCTGGACGGGGGCGGAACCCATCCACGAGTACAATGTGGCCGCCGCCTGCGGCGGGTTCTGGGGCGGCCCGCGCGATGCGGACGGCATCCCCGTGGCGACCATGTGGGACGGCACGCCGCCCGGCTACGCGATCCTCGGATTCACGGGGGACGGGATCTCGCTCGAGTACGTCCCCGCCCGGATGCCCGCCGACCACCAGATCGCGCTGCACGCCCCGGACGCCGTCGCGCCGGGCCAGGGCTTTGTCTCCTTCTACGCGAACGTGTTCAACGGGCACGACGGGTGGACGGTCGAGGCGCGCGTCGACGACCGCGCCTGGAACTCCGTCCGCCGGGTGCTGGGGTGGGACCCGTCCTATGCGGCCGACTTCCTTGCGCAGGACACGGTCGCAAGGCCGCCAGCCGGCCCGCGTCTCCCCGACCCGGCCGTCTGCTACCATCTCTGGCGCGGGCCGCTCCCGGCCGACCTTGCCCCCGGCAGGCACGTGCTCCAGGTGCGCGCGACCGACCCGCAGGGCCGCGTCTTCTCCTCGGAGCGCACGCTCGATATCGTGAGCCCCTGACGGGCGGCCGACGCGGGGGCGGACTTCGGGCGCGCCGATACGCCCTTTTGCGTAGGAATATGCCATGACGGCCGCCGGAAAAGCCGTTTCATCGCCCCCGTTCTCCCCGCCCCGATGCAACCGGTCCGTTCCATTGCGGGTTGCGCCCTCCTCTGGATCGCCTCCCGGGGGGCGTCCGCATGGGCGGAGGCCGCGCCCGACTGGCAGCTCGGGACGGCGGGCATGCCGCCGATGCGCGTGTTCACCGCGCGCGAAACGGGCGTCGCGACCATGGCGTGGTCGGCGGCGCAGGACCACTCGGGGATCCTCTATTTCGGGTGCGACACGGTGGTCTCCTTCGACGGGGACCGCTGGCGCCAGGAAAGGATGGATCCGACCTACCTCGTCCGCGGGCTCGACGTGGGGCCCAACGGCCGGATATGGGCGGCGGGCGTGAACCAGATCGGCTGGTTCGGGCCCGCGCGCCAGGGCGGCCTCGAGTACCACTCGCTGATGGCCTTCCTGCCCCCGGGCGCCGGGGAGCTCAGGGACGTCTGGAGGGTCTACGCGGACGGCGACAACAGCGCCATCTTCGTTGCCCGGGAGAGGATCCTTCGATGGGACGGATCGAGGATCACATCGTGGGCCTATCCCGGGATGCACCTGCTCTGGTCGACGCGCACGGCGAAGTCCGTGTACGTGCACTATCCCCCGCTCGGCCTGCTGAGGATCGGGCCCGGCGGCCCGGCCGTCGCCGTGCCGGCGTCCGCGATCGGGCCCTCGGAGGTCCGCTGGCTCGACGACTCAGGCGACGACTGGCTCCTCCTGACCTCCCAGGGATTCAAGTCGCTCCACGGGGGGGCCTGCACGGCGCTCGACACGGAGGCCTCGGCCTTCGCCCGAGCGAACACGCCGACGTCCGCGGCCCGATTGGACGACGGCTCGCTGGCGATCGGCACGCTCCAGGGCGGGATCGCCCTCGCCGACCGCTCTGGCGCGGTCCGGCGCGTCTTCAACATCGGCTCGGGGCTCCCCGCGAACCAGGTCTACTCGCTCTTCGTGGACAGGGACGGGGCGCTCTGGGGAATGGGGCCGACGAACATCGTGCGCCTCGCCATCCGCTCGGGCACGGCCGTGTACGGCCAGCACGGCGGATATCCGCCGGGAGGCTGCGATACCATCGCAGAATCCTCCGGCTCGCTTTTCGCCATCTCCCACAGCGGGGTCTTCCGGCTTTCCACCGACCCGCGGTCGGGCGGCGCCGGGCAGTTCACGGCGCTCGGCGTCACGAGCAGCAGGTTCTACACGATGCTCGCCGTGCCCCAGGGGCTCGCGATCGGGCACGTCCGCGGGCTCGGCCTCTGGTCGCCCGGCGGGATGGCGCCCGTGCCCGGCCTCGATGACTCGGTCTTCAGGATCAACCCGTCGCAGTCGCGCCCCGGGAGGATCCTCGCCTCGCTGATCGACCGCGTTCTCTCGGTCGACGCCGAAACCGGGGATTCGCGCGTCGTCGCCGATTCCCTGCCCGACTACGGCGACACCGTGGCCGAGGAGCCGTCGGGGCGGCTGTGGATCGGGACCCCGTCAAGGGGCCTGTTCGTCGCGGGCCCGGACAGCCCGGCGTCGGCCCCCGCGAGCCCCCGCTTCGGGCCCCTTCCCGCCGGCGGCCCGGTGCTCGTGACACGCTCGGGAACGACGATCGTGGCGGTCGCCAGGGGGGCCGCCTTCTACCTCGACGCGGGCTCGGGCGCCTTCCGCCGCGTCGAGGGCTTCCCGGCGGGCGACCCGATAGCCGTCTCCAACCCGGACAGCCTCGGCGCCATATGGGCGGCCCTCAATCCGGCGATGGGCGGGCATTCGCCGAGGCTGGGGCGGATCACCGTCTCTGGCGGCGGGGCCGGGTGGACGCCCCAGTCGGTCGAGGGCCTTTCGGGCATAGGGTCGCTCCTCGGCCTGCGCGTGGTCAGCCTTCACGGCCGCGACGAGCTCTGGATGACGGGCACCGAGTCCCTTCTCCGCGCGGGCCCCGCGGCGCTCTCCCCGCATCCGCCCCCGCGCAGGCCTACCATCCGCGCCCGGGTGATCGCGGATGGCGGCAGCCCCGCCTGGCCGGTCGCCGGCGCCCTGCCGTACTCGACGCGCGGACTCCACATCGAGTACAGCTCCCTCGACTTCGGCATGCGCGAGTCGGAGAGGTTCCAGACGATGCTGGGCGGCGCCGAGAACGAGTGGTCGCCCCCGACCGACTCGGCGGAGCGGGACCTCTCGGGACTGCGCGAGGGGAGCTACGACTTCAGGGTGAGGCTCGTGACCGACTCCGGCGAGGATGGGGAGCCGGCGGTTCTCCATTTTGAGATCGCGCCGCCCTGGTGGCAGACGCCCCTCGCCCGCGCGGCTTTCTCCGCCGCCGGGGCGCTCGCCGTCCTCGGGCTGCTGCGGCTGCGGACAAGCTCGCTCAAGCGCAGGGCGCAGGCGCTCGAGAGGATGGTGCGCCAGCGCACGGAGGAGCTCCAGAAGGCGAATGCCGCCAAGACCGAGTTTGTCGCGAGCATGAGCCACGAGATCCGGAACCCCATGGGCGGGATACTGTCGTCCGCGCTTGAGCTGTCGGAGACGCCGCTAGGGCCGGAGCAGCAGAGGCTCGTCGCCACCATAAGGAGCTGCGGCACCTTCCTCGCCTCGCTCGTTGAGGACGTCCTCGACTTCGCTGCGATCGAGGCCGGCGCCTACAAGGTCGCGCCCGCGCCCTTCAGCCCGCGGGAGGTCCTGGAAAACGTGGTGAAGATGCTCGAGCCGAGGGCGACAAGGGCCACGATGGAAGCCTCGGTCGACCCGGCGTTACCCGGGCGCATCGTGGGCGACGCCGCGCGCATCCAGCAGGTGATCGTCAACTTCGCCGCCAACTCGCTCAAGTTCGGCGGAAAGTCGGTGGGACTCTCGGCCCGCGCCGACGGCGGCCACGTGGTCTTCGCGGTGGCAGACGACGGGATAGGGATCCCGGCGGAGGAGCGGAAGAACCTCTTCATCCGCTTCTCGCGCCTCAAGTCCGCCCGCAACTCGGCGATCCCGGGGACGGGGCTCGGGCTCGCCGTCAGCCGGGCGCTCGCCGAGCGGATGGGAGGCTCCGTCGGCTTCGACACCGAGCCCGGCCGCGGCTCGACGTTCTTCCTGCGCCTCCCCCTCGAGGCCGGCGCGGCGTCCTCGCCGGGCCAGCCGGCCTTCAGCGCGCGCGGCGCAAAGGCGCTCGTGGTCGAGGACATCGAGTACAACGCCCGGGCGCTCGGCCTCATGCTCGGGCGGCTCGGCTTCGAGGTCGAGCTTGCGGCCGACGGCGACGAGGCGCTTGTCCGGCTGGCCGGGGCGCCCTACCTCGCCGTCTTCATCGACTGCGACCTGCCTAGGGTCAACGGGATCGAGGTGGCCCGCCGTTTCCGCGCGTCGGAGGCCCCCGGGGCGCGGGCGCTAATCGTAGCGACCACGGCCCTCTCCACGGTCGAGGACAGGAGGACGTGCATCGCCGCGGGGATGGACGCGTTCGTGACTAAGCCCATCACGCCGGAGAAGCTGCGCGCGGTCCTGGCCGGCCGCTGCCCGCCCGACCTGGAGGCTGAGGCATTCGCGCCGCCGGAGGCCGCGCTCACGTGCGCCCCTGGGCTCAAGCTGGACCTCATGGTCCACCTGGCGGGGGGATCGCCCGGGGGCCTGGCGCGCGAGCTTGCCGGACTCGCCGCGTCGCTCGACGAGTCGATGCGGTCGGTCGGCGCGGCCCGCGCCTCCGGCTCAAGGCCGGCGGTCTCCTCCGCAGCCCACAGGGTGCTCTCGCTCGCGCGGATGGTCGGTGCGGACGGCGTGGCGGCCGCCGCCGCGGACATCCAGGACTACGCCGGCGCCTACACCGAGGCCGAGCTGGACGAGGAGATCGCGGCGCTGGTCAGGCAGGCGGGCGACCTGGGCCGCGCGCTGGCACGATTCGCGGCCGGCCTGCCGCTCAATCCTTCTTTGGTTTCCTGAACTCCTTGTGGTCCTTCTTCTCGAGGTCCCCGATTTCGGCGACGATCTTCACGGCGTCGTCGTTCTTCCCGGCGGTGAGTGCGTCCGAGAGCTTCATGAACTCGTCCTGCATGCCCTTTATGCCGGCCTTGAAGTCGTCCACGAACTTTGCCTGCTGGTCCGCCGGCAGGTCCGCGGTCTTGGCCGGGGTGAAGTCCAGCGCCTCCTTCGCGGCGGCCTGCATCGTGGCGACGAGCTCGAGGGAGGATGTGTTCTGCGCCGGGTCGGCGACCTGCTTCTTCAGCTTGCGAAACGCCTTCCCCATGCGGTCCATCCGCATCTCCAGGTCGGTCTTCTTCTCGTCGTCGTCGGTCGCGGCCGGCGCGGCGTTGGGCGCCGCGGGCGTCGGGGTCGCCGGCGGCTGTGCGAACGAGAGCGCCGGCGAGAGGAGCGGCAATGCGAGGAGCCAGGTGAGGGAGGTGCGGATCTTCATGATGCGGGGATTCGTCTTGGTTACGTGATGGGTTCTCCGGGAAGCCTCAGGCAAGACGGTCGGGCGGGCAATTCGATTCAGGAGGCCCGCTCCGGGCGCCCGCCCCGGCGCCCCAGCGCATGGATCAGGATCGCGGCGGCCGCGGAGACGTTGAGCGACTCGACCCTCCCGCTTCCCGGAATCGTGACGAGGCGGGTGCAGGCCGCCTCCACGTCGGGGGCGAGCCCGTGCTCCTCGTTTCCAAGGACGAGGGCCCATGGCGAACCGGGGACGGCGGTCGGCTCCGCGGCGCCGCCGCGCGTTGCCGCGCCGACGACGTCGAAGCCGGCCGCGGAGAGGAGCCCGAGGAAGGGCGCCACCTCGGGAACGCGGCGGACCTCGACCTCGTCCATGCCGCCCTCCGCGACGCGGTAGGCGGCGGCGCCCGGCCTCGCGGCGGCGGGATCCCCCGCGATCACTATCCTTTGGACGCCGAGATGCGCCGCGGTCCGCGCGATCGCGCCCAGGTTGTGGGCGTTGCCGATCCTGTCGAGGACGACGACATTCTCGCGCCGGCGGCCCCAGGCCGCGGCATCCGAGGCCGTGGCGATCCTCGGGGGCGCCTCCTCGACGATGGCCACGATCCCGCCGTGGTGCGTGGAATCCGCGATCTTCGCCAGCTCGTCCGACTCGACGCACCGGTAGACCTTCCGCGCCCCCGCGAGGGCCCGGCACATCAGGCCGACCTTCTTGGAGGTGTCCCGGTCGAAGAAGAGGCGCACAATGGAGGACGAATCCCGGCGGAAGCGGGAGCGCACGGCGGCCAGGCCGCAGATGGCGATCTCGCCGTCCTTCATCGGGCGGCGGTCCCGGTCACGGTGAACTCCTCGCGGTCGTGGTACAGGTGCGCGATCCTGACCCCTGACGCGTGCGTAGCAAACGGCGAATCCGGGGCGCGAAGCTCCGCAAGGAGCGCGATCGGGTCGACGCGGCCGAACTTGAGGTTGACCACGAAACGCCGGCACCAGCCCCCGGTGAGCCAGGGCCGGACGATCGAGTGGAGGACCTTGCGGGGGTCCTCCAGCATGTCGCAGAAGAGCCAGTCGTAGGCCGCGTCCCTTCCCGGGCTGAAGCCGAACGCGTCGTCGCGCCTGTGGTCGACCAGCGGGTTGCCGAGCGCGCCCCCCTTGAGCGGCCCGTTGTCCACGGCGACCACGCGCGCCCCGCGCTTCGCGGCGCTGTAGCTCCAGCCCCCGGGGGCCGCCCCGAGGTCGCACACGGTCTCGCCGGGGCGGGGCTCGGCCCCGATGATGCCGTACGACTCCTCCACCTTCAGGTAGGAGCGCGACGGCGCGGCGTCGTCGTCGGCCATCCGGCGCTGCCCGCACATGAACGCCGAGCGGGCGACGCGGGCCACCCCGAAGTCCGTGAACCAGGCGAAGAGCCCGCGCGCCGGGCCGACCCGCGGCGTGTCCGCGGTCGCTAGCTTCGAGATCCTCCCGAGCTTGCGCTTCAGCAGCGCGTGGAACGCGGCCTCGACGGAGGAGACCCTCCGCCCGAGCCCGGTCACGTCCTGGCCTCCGGCAAAGACGCAGGGCCAGGGCGCCTCGATGCGCTCGCCCCTGAGTCCGCCGGCGAAGAGATCCAGGATCCCCTGCGCGAGCTCGTTCACGCCCCCTCCGGAGACCGTCTCGGGCGCCTCGAGGATCTCGTGGGGGAACGCCGCCCCGCGGAGCGCGGCGACATCCCCGGCATCCGGGCCGGAGAGGGCCCATCCAGGCCCGCTCTCCGCAGCCGGCAGCCCGAGGCCGCCCATCTCGCGCGCGAGCAGGCCCTCAAATCCGGATTGGCAGACCACGAGGGCCCCGTTGGGTGACATCGCGGCCGAGCAAATCCCAGCGGGGCCGGCCGTTCAAAGCAAAAGGCCCCGCGGCAGGACGCCGTGACCCTCCTCTATGTGGGCCACCGAGATCCGGCTCCCCTCCAGCGTGAACCCCCCCTCGAAGGGGTTCTCGGCAAGGAAGAGGGGCGTGTCCAGGTCGGCGTAGCCGAAGCCCCCCAGGCCGGCGGCGAAGCACGCGGATGCGGTCATCGCCAGGATGGACTCGATGTTGCCGCCGATCATGAGCCCGATCCCCGCCGCGCGGGCGATCGCCGCGACCTCGAGCGCCTCCGCGATCCCGGCCTTCATGAGCTTGATGTTGATCACCTGCGCCGCACCCTCCCGCGCCACGAGGCGGGCGTCGGCCGCGGTCGTCACGCTCTCGTCGGCCGCCACCGCCCACCCGGACTCGGCATGGAGGGCGCGCATCCCCTCGAGGTCCTCCCTCGGTAGCCATTGCTCGAGGAGCGCCGGGGAGATCCCGCGGGACTTGAGCCCCCTGACGAGTTCCGAGGCCCCGTCGCGCCCGAGCGCGGCGTTTCCATCGAGGACGAGGGGCGAGCCGGGCGCCGCCTCGAGGATGGCCGAGATCCGGGCCAGGTCCGCGGCGGGCCCGCCCGCGCCCCCGACCTTGGCCTTGATGACGCGGATGCCGCGCAGCCGGATGAGGCGGGCCGCCTCCCTCGCCTCGTTGGGCGTGCCCGTTGTCACGGTCATGTCCGTCTCGAGCTCCGTGCCCGCGCCCCCGAAAAAGCGCCAGAGCGAGACGCCGTCGCGGCGGCTGACCGCGTCGAGGAGCGCCGTCTCGAGCGCGCAGAGCGCCGAGCCGCACTTCGGGCCGCCCGAGGCGCGAAACTCGGACGAGATGTCGAGCCAGTCCGACGCGTCGCGCCCGGGCAGCCAGTTGCCGGCGCGCGACAGGAGCTCGAGGACGCGGGACTGCGTCTCGCCGTTGTAGGCCGGGAACGGCGCCGCCTCCCCGTAGCCCAGCGTGCCGTCCGCGAGCTCGACGGTCACGAGCGCGTTGGCGGCGACCTCGAGCGCCCCCTTCGAGATGCCGAAAGGGGCGAGCAGCGGGATGTCCATGCGCGCCACGCGCAGCGAGCGGATCGACGTCGGTTGAAGCTCGAACGACATGCCGGCATGCTCCGTCCGGCCGTGAAGAATTGCAAACCGGCATGGCCCCGGTGTAGGCATGGACGCCCCCCATGCGCGTCCTGGTTGCGTTCGACAAGTTCAAGGACTCGGTCTCCGCCCAAAAGGCGTGCGACATCGCGGCGGCGGCGATCCTGTCCGCCAGGGGGGGCTGGGAACTCGACCCGTGCCCGCTGTCGGACGGCGGGGAGGGCTTCGCGGAGATCCTCACGCGAGCGGCGGAGGGCGCGGCGCGGCGGCTCGACGTGACGGGCCCGCGGGGCGCCCGGGTCGCGGCCTCGTTCGGCATTGTACCCGTGGAACGGATACCCGAGCGGGCGCGCGCCATGCTGGGGCCCGCGGCCGCGGGCCCCGGGGGCGCGGTTGCCGTCGTCGAGATGGCGGCGGCGAGCGGCCTCGCGCTTCTTGCGCCGGAGATGCGCGACCTCACGCGGGCGTCCTCGGCCGGGACGGGCGAGCTGGTCCAGGCCGCGGCGGCGGCGGGCGCCCGCGCGATCCTCCTCGGCGTCGGCGGAAGCGCCTCCCACGACCTCGGCCTCGGCGCGCTCACGGCCATGGGGATCAGGTTCGAGGGCGGGGCGGGCGAGGCGCTCGGCGCGGTCGTGCCGGCCGACTGGGGCCTCCTGCAGGGCATCTCCGGCCGGATCCCGGAGGCCTTCCCCCCTATCCTGATCGCCTGCGACGTCGACAACCCCCTGCTCGGCAGGCGCGGGGCGCTGGCGGTGTACGGCCCGCAGAAGGGGCTCAGGGCCGCCGACGCCTGGGCGCTCGAGGCGGAGACAAAGCGCGTCGCGTCGCTCGTCTGCAGGCATTTCGGGAGGCCCGAGGAGCTTTCCGAGCGGCCTGGCGCGGGCGCCGCCGGCGGGATCGCCTTCGGGCTCATGGCGGCCGCGAACGCGACGCTCCTTCCCGGATTCGACCTGGTCGCGTCGTGGATCGACCTCGACGACCGGCTTTCGGCGGCGGACCTGGTCGTGACCGGCGAGGGGCGGTTCGACGAGTCCTCGCTGAGCGGGAAGGGGCCCGGCACCGTGGTCCGCCGCGCGCTCGCCCAGGGCAAGATTGTCCACGTGTTCGCCGGGGAGATCGCCCTCGCGCGCAGGATCCCGGGGCTCTTCACCCACGCCATCACCCCGCCGGGCATGGCGCTGAAGGACGCGCTCGAACGGGCGCCCGGCCTCCTCTCGGACGCCATCGAGCTCGCGCTCGCGGAGGGATGAAACGGCTCGACCGGGCCGGGCCGGCAGTCGATACCTTTCGGATGCTGAGGCTCTTACCGCGGACGATCAGGCGCGCCATTTCGGGAGCGGCGCCGCTCCTGGCGCTCGCCGGGTGCAGCGCGACCCCTCCCCCTTCGCCGGCCCAGGCGCCGGCGGCCAGGGCGGTCGCCCCGGCCCCGCCCCCGGCGCCAGCGGCCGCGTATGATCCCGCCCATCCCGTCATGCTGGGGATCGACGTGCTGGAGGCGGACGGATTCGCGCAGGTGCGCGGCAAGACGATCGCACTCCTGACCCACCCGGCCGGCGTGAACTCGAGGGGCGTGAGCACGATCGAGATCCTCCGGCACGCGCCGAACGTACACCTCGTCGCCCTTTTCGGCACCGAGCACGGGGTCCGCGGGGAGTTTGCGGCCAGCGTCAACTATCCCGACCACGTCGACGCGAGGACCGGCCTGCCCGTCTTCTCGCTCTACAACGGGATCAACAGGGGCAAGCCCAGCCGCGCCCAGCTGAAGGGGATCGACGCGGTCGTCGTCGACCTCCAGGACATCGGGTCCCGAAGCTACACCTTCGCCGGGGCGATGAAGATGTGCATGGAGGGGTGTTTCGAGAACGGGGTCGAGGTGGTCGTGCTCGACCGGCCCAACCCGCTCGGCGGCCTCAAGGTGGACGGGCCGCCGCTCGACCCCCAGTGGACGGCCAACCTCGTGACCGCCTTCCGGGTCCCCTACGTCCACGGGCTCACGATCGGGGAACTCGCGAGGATGGCCAAGGAGGCGCCCGACGTGCTGAAGATCTCCGACGCCGCCAGGGCCCGCGGCAGGCTCGCCGTCATCCCCATGAGGGGCTGGAGGCGGAGCATGCGGTGGCCCGACACGGGGCTCACGTGGATCCCGACGTCCCCCTACATCCCAAATTTCTCGGCGGTGGAGGGATACCCCCTGACGGGCCTCGGGACGCAGTGGGGCGGATTCAAGAACGGGATAGGCACGGCCTACCCCTTCCGCGGGATCTCGTTCCACGGGGTGCGCTTCGACGTCCTTGAGAGGGAGCTCGCCTCCCTCAACATCCAGGGGATCGGCTTCCGCAGGGTCAGCGTTCCCGATCCCAAGACGGGCAAGCCCGAGCTCGGCCTCTACGTGGAGATAACCGACTGGGACCTGTGGAGACCGACGGAGCTCAGCGCCTACCTCCTGCGGATGTCCTGCAAGCTGAGCCCGCGCAACCCCTTCGCCGGGATGACGCCGGCGGAGGAGCGCTCCCTGCTGATCTACTGGGGCTCGACCCAGTTCTACAACGACCTTGCCGCGCACGGAGCCCGGGTGGACGTGGACGCGTATGTGCGGGACTGGCAGGCAAAGGCCGCCATCTACCAGCAGCAGAGCCGGAAATACTGGCTCTACCGCTGACGGTGCCCAGGCGCATCCCGGAAAGACCGGGGAAACGCCCAAAAAAAATCGCCAAGGCGCCCCGAGGGGGCAAAGGTTGCCGCCCCCAATCGATCCATGAAGGTCAATCGCAGGAAGAACCATTTCAACGTCGCGGTGATCGGAGCCGGCGGAATCGGACAGGACCACCTGGCGAGCTTCAAGCTGCACCCGGCGGCCACGGTCGTCGCGCTCGCCGAGGTCTCGCCCGTGCGCGGCCGCGAGGCCGCCGAGAAGTTCGGGGTTCCCGAGCTCGTCACGGACTACAGGAAGCTCCTCGGCCGCCGGGACATCGACGTCGTCTCGGTCGCCCTCCCCAACTACCTCCACGCAAAGGTGGCGCTCGACGCCCTGCGGGCCGGCAAGCACGTCATGCTCGACAAGCCCATGGCGACCAACGCCAGGGACGCCGCGAAGCTCGTGGCCGAGGCGGGGAGGCGCGGCGTGCTTTTCATGGTGGGCCAGAATTTCCGCTTCAACCTCGAGACCCAGACGGCAAAGCAGGTCGTGGAGGGGGGCGGCCTCGGTGACGTCTACCACGCCAAGACCTCGTGGAGCCGAAGGGCCGGGATCCCCCGCATCGGGTCCTGGTTCACCCAGAAGCGCTTCGCGGGCGGTGGCTGCACCTACGACATCGGCGTGCACGCGCTCGACCGGTGCCTCTACCTGCTGGGCGAGTTCGAAGCGGCCGCCGTGAGCGGCCAGACCTTCGCGAAGTTCGGGCCGCGCGGGCTCGGCAACGGCGCCTGGGGAAAGAGCGAGATAGACCCAAAGGCGAAATTCGACGTGGATGACCTCTCCATCGCCCTGATAAAGATGAAAAGCGGCCGGACGGTGCTCCTCGAGGCCTCGTGGGCCGCGCACGGCCCGCTGGTCGACGTCAACGACACGCAGCTCTTCGGGACCGACGCGGGCCTCAGCCTCCCCCCTGTGAGGCTTTTCAGGCAGATGAGGAACGGCTACTCGACGGAGGAGGTGTCCCCCCTGCCCCCCCTCGTGAACACAAACCGCATGGTTCACTTCATCGACTGCCTGCTCGGCAAGGCCAAGCCCTTCGTGAAGCCCTCCGAGTCGCTGGCGGTCCAGAGGATCCTGGACGCGATCTACGTCTCGGCGGCGACCGGCAGGGAGGTTCGAATTTGATGAAAAACACGACCGACAAGTCCAAGAGGAAAAAGACACCCGTCGCCCTGCAGCTCTGGTCCATCCGCGAGGACATGAAGCGCGACTTCGCGGCCACGGCCGCGGAGGTGGCCGAGATAGGCTATGACGGCGTCGAGCTCGCCGGGTACGGGAACCTGGACGCCAAGGGGGCCAAGGACGCGCTCGACGCGGCCGGTCTCAGGGTGGCGGGCATGCATGTCAGCTACCCCACCCTCACGGGCGACCCCACAACGGTCATCAGCGACGCCCTCCTCTTCGGGACAAAGAACGTGACCTGCTCGTGGTGGCCTCCGGCACACTATGTATCCGCCGCGGCCTGCGAGCGAATCGGCGAGCAGCTGGGCAAGGTCGGCGAGGCCCTGAGCCCGTTCGGCATCCGCTTCGGGTTCCACAACCACGACTCCGAGTTCAAGATATTCGACGGACGTCCCGCCTTCGACTGGATCCTGGGGGCAGCCGAGCCGCGGCACCTCGTCGCCGAGGTGGACGTCTATTGGGTGGACCATGCGGGCTATTCCCCGGCGAAGTTCATAAGGGACCACGGCGCGCGCATACCGCTCGTGCACCTGAAGGACGCGAAGGAGCTGGGAAGCGGGCCCGTGAACTTTGACGAGATCTTCGCCGCCGCCGACTCGGTCGGGGCCGTCGAGTGGTACATCGTCGAGCAGGAGCAGTACAGCCACGCCCCGATCAAGTCGGTGCGCCTATGCTACGAGCAGATGAAGGCCTGGGGCCGGACTTGAGTCCCAGGGAAAATTAGGGAAACAATCAACAAACATCCCCATCATGCCCCGCCCCGTCACCCTGTTCACCGGCCAATGGGCCGACATGCCCCTCGAGAAACTCGCCCCCCTCGCGAAATCCATGGGGTATGACGGCGTCGAGCTCGCCTGCTGGGGCGACCACTTCGAGGTCGACAAGGCGCTCTCATCCAAAACCTACATCAAGGACAAGTGGGACCTGCTCCGGGCGAACGGCCTCTCGTGCCAGGCGGTCTCAAGCCACCTGGTCGGCCAGGCCGTCTGCGACCTGATCGACGACCGCCACAAGTCCATCCTCCCGCCGGACGTCTGGGGCGACGGAAAGCCCGAGGGCGTTCGCAAGCGGGCGGCGGAGAAGATGATCTCGACGGCAAAGGCCGCCCGGAGGTTCTTCGACGGGCGCCCCGGCAAGGCGTCGGCCGGCGATTTCCCTGCGGTCGTCAACGGTTTCACGGGCTCGTCGATCTGGCACTCGATCTACGCCTTCCCCCCCACCTCCCAGGAGTTCTGGGAGAAGGGATTCCAGGACTTCGCCAAGAGGTTTGGCCCGATCCTGGAGGCCTTCGAGGAGAGCAACGTCAACTTCGGCCTTGAGGTCCACCCGACCGAGATCGCGTTTGACACCGCAAGCGCGCAGCGCGCGGTCGACGCCGTAAAGGGACACAGGCGCTTCGGGTTCAACTTCGACCCCTCGCACCTCGGCTACCAGGGCGTCTGCTACGTGGGGTTCATCCGCGCCTTCGGGAAGCGGATCTTCCACGTGCACATGAAGGACGTGTGGTGGGGCCACGGTGACGGGTCGGTCGGGGTGTTCGGCGGGCACACCAGCTTCGGCGACGCGCGCCGGTACTGGGACTTCCGGTCGCTCGGGCACGGCGACATCAAGTTTGAGGAGATCATCGTGGCGCTGAACGACGTCGGCTACCGCGGGCCGCTGTCCGTGGAATGGGAGGACATCCGGATGGACCGCGTGCACGGGGCCACGGAGGCCGCGGCCTTTGTCCGCCGGGTGGACTTCCCGCCGAGCTCGCTCGCCTTCGACGCGGCATTCGACAAGAAGAACCAGTGACCCAGGCCGCGGGCCCAACGCACATGCGCAGAAAACTCAGATTCGGGATGATCGGCGGCGGACGGGGGGCGTTCATCGGCGCCGTGCACCGCATCGCGGCCGCGATGGACGGCAATGCCGAGCTAGTGGCCGGCGCGTTCTCGAGCGACGCGGAGCGCTCGAGGGCGTCCGGGGAGGACCTCTTCCTTGACCCCTCCCGCGTGTACGGCTCCTACCGAGAGATGGCGAAGGCCGAGTCCGCCATGCCCCCCGGCCGGCGGCTGGACTTCGTCGTCATCGTCACGCCAAACCACCAGCACTTCGAGCCGGCGCGCCTGTTCCTGGAGTGCGGCTTCAACGTCGTCTGCGACAAGCCGGTCACCTTCGACCTCGCCCAGGCGAGGAAGCTCAGGGCCGTCGTGCGCGGGACCGGGAAGGTGTTCGTCCTGACGCACAACTACACCGGAAATGCGATGGTCAAGCAGGCGCGCGAGCTCGTGAGGAACGGCACCGTCGGCACGATCCGCAAGGTCGTTGTCGAATACCCACAGGGATGGCTGGCCGACGCCGTGGAGAAGACGGGCCAGAAGCAGGCCTCGTGGCGCACCGACCCGAAGCGCAGCGGGGCCGCGGGCTGCATGGGGGACATCGGCACGCATGCCGAGAACCTCGCGCGCTACATCACGGGGCTTGAGATCGAGCAGCTATGCGCGGACCTGACCACGTTCGTGAAGGGCCGCAGGCTCGACGACGACGGCAACGTTCTCGTGAGGTACAAGGGGGGCGCCAAGGGCGTGCTCCACGCCTCGCAGATCTGCGTGGGCGACGAGAACGACCTCAACATCCGCGTCTACGGGACCAAGGCGTCCCTCGAGTGGCGCCAGGAGCACCCGAACGAGCTCGTGGTCAAGTACCCGGACAAGCCCCGCCAAATCTGGCGCAGGGGCAACGGGTACGACGGGGACGAGGCCAAGCGCTTCACGCGCATCCCCGCAGGGCATCCCGAGGGCTACCTCGAGGCGTTCGGCAACATCTACCTCGAGGCGTTCAAGGGGATTACGGCCGAGGTCGAGGGCAGGGCCGTCCCGCGCAACCTGGATTTCCCGACGATCGACGACGGGGTCGAGGGCATGGCCTTCATCGAGGCCGTGGTCCGCAGCAGCCGCCTCGGCGCGCGCTGGGTCAGGCCGGCGGCTCGTTGAGGCTCGGGACCCGCCCGGCGTACACCGCGGGCAGGGCGACGAGCGACATCCTCCCGGCGGCTGCGAGCGCCGCCGCGAGGCCCTGGACGGAAAGCTCGCCGCGGGCGAGGCGCGCCGCGGCCTCAGGCAGCGCCTCGGCCGGGTAGATGGCGGCAAGGGGCTCGAGCGCGCCAATGGCCCCCGCCGCCGCGCCGGCGCCCGGCCCGCAGAAACCCCGCAGCCAAAGGAACCAGGCGGCGTCTATCCCGGGCATGTCGACCGCCAGGACCGCGGTCAGCGGATGGTTTCCGATCGCAAGGGCCGCGTGGATTCCCGCAAGGGGCCCGCAGCCCTCGAAGGCGTCGAGGCAGCAGTCGGGGTACCCGATTGCCTCCTGGCCCCGGCGGCGGCCGACGACGACCCGCTCCGCCCCCGCCGCTCGCAGGACGCCGACCTGGCGCTTCCAGAGCGGCTCCCCGTCCACCTCGACCAGCGCCTTGTCGCGCCCCATCCTGCGGCTTTCGCCGCCGGCCAGGACTACGCCGAGCATTGGCGAGGCTCCGCCGCCCCCACGGCCATCCATCCGTCCGACAGCACGCTGGCGCGCAGACCGCCCGCCTTCCATTCGTCGAGGAGGGCCAGCGTGCCCGGCGCGAAGGCCTGCTCCATCCAGAAGCACGGCTTGCAGTGCTCCACGCCGCGGAACCGGACACCCTGGACCTCGAATTCCCGCCCGATGAGCGCGTTCAGGTCGGCCCCCCGGACGATGATGTTGCGCCTGAAGACATCACACTGGCGGCCGGCGACGCCGAGCTCCCCGCAGAGGCGAAGCCACGTCTCCTCCGCGAAGAAGGTCACCTGGCCCTTCGCCCCGTCCAGCTTGAAGTACCGGTCGCCCTCGACGCCATGGCCGGCCACAAGCCGGATCCTCGGGACCTCCTTCATGGGCGCCGTCCCCGCAGCCGTGCCGAAGTGCCCCCTGTAGATGTGCTCAGGGGAATGATAGAGGCGCACGATGTCCATGATCGCGGGGAGTCAGGCCTGGATGAGCCGGCCGGCCTGGGAATAGATGTTGAACCGCCCGTCCCGCGCAAACCCGGCAAGCGTGATGCCGGCGTCGCGGGCGAGCTGCACGGCGAGGGACGAGGGGGCCCCGACGGCAACGACCAGCGACACTCCTGCCGCCGCCGCTTTCTGAACCAGCTCGAATCCCGCGCGGCCGCTCAGGACAAGGGTCGCACCCACCATGGGGACGGCGCCCCTGAGGGCCGCGCCGACCACCTTGTCCACGGCGTTGTGCCTTCCGACATCCTCCCTCACGAGGAGCGGCTCGCCCGCCTCGTCAAAGAGGCCCGCCCCGTGGCAGCCTCCCGTCTCCGGGTACACCTTCTGGAGACCCCTCAGCTTGCCGGGCATAGCGAGTACCGCCTCGCCGGCGATCGGGGGGCGCCCCGCGGGGCCGGGAGCGGCCCTGAGCCTGAGCCCCTCGAGCGAGGTCCGGCCGCAGAGCCCGCACGCGGCGCTCGTGATGATGCCCCGGCTCACGCGCTCAATCGCCTGGTTCCCCGGAGGAAGGGCGAGGCGGACCCTCCAGGTGGGAACCTTCTCGCCCCTGGAGTTCTCCCCGAGGAGCTCGCCGCCGAGGACGTCCGCCGCCCGGTCGACGATCGACTCGCAATAGAGGAAGCCAAGGGCGAGCTCGTCGTCGTCCCCGGGCGTCCGCATCGTGACCGAGAGGATCCTCACAACGGGCCGGCCCAGGCGCTCGTAGGCGATCTCGACCGCGAGGGGCTCCTCGATGACGACGCGCTCAAGGGCGGCTGACTGGGCGCCCGCGGCCCATTTGAGGCCGGCGCAGTCGACCGCCCCTGGGGCGGCGGGGGTTGCGGGGGATGCCGGGGCAAGTGCGCGGTTGCTCATCGACCTGGCATAGGTTGGATGGTGTCCGGCGAATTTGCCACATCCATGAAGCGCCATCCCGTGGCCCAGGCGGCCGACCTACCCCCCGGAAGCCGCCGGCTGGTCTCGGTCGGGAGGATGGAGATCGGCCTCTTCAACGTGGGGGGCGAGGTCCGGGCCTACAGGAACGCGTGCCCGCACGCGGGCGCCCCGGTGTGCCTCGGGCGGGTGTCCGGGACCCCGCTTCCGTCCAAGGTCTATGAATACATCTACGGCAGAGAGGGCTGCATCCTTCGCTGCCCGTGGCACGGCTGGGAGTTCGACCTGAGGACGGGGGAGCACGTCGCCGGAACGGGGACCCGCCTGAAGGAGGTCCAGGTGGAGGCGGGCAGGCCGGAGGGGCTGGACCGGTTCCCGCTCGAGCAGAGCGGCGGCACGCTGTACGTCTTGCTGCCGGACTGACGGCGCCCCAGGATCCGAGGCGACCCGATGCCCCTCATTGACGCAGACGTCCACAACGCGTTCGCGGACGCGCGCGCTGAATTGAGGCCCTTCCTGCCCCGCCTCTGGCAGGAGTTCGCCGACCGGCACGGGATCGCGGTCCCTCCCGCCGGGTATGTCTCCCCGGTCGGCGTGCAGCGCGAGGACGCGCGCCCGCCCTCAGGCGGCATCGCCGGAAGCGACCCCGACCACCTGATCAGGGACCATCTCGACCGCTACGGCATCGACTATGCGATCCTCACGGGATCGCACGTGCTCGGCGTCTCCACGCACTTCGACCCCGACTGGGGCTCGGCGATCGCGGCCGCCTACAACATGAACCTCGCCGCGCGCTGGCTGGACCACTCGCCCCGCTTCCGCGGCTCGATCATCATCAGCCATTCGGACCCGGAGGCGGCCGCGCGGGAGATCAAGCGCTGCTCGGCCGACAAGCGGTTCGTCCAGGTGCTCATGGGCGCGGGCTCGAACCGGCTCTTCGGGCAGCGGTTCTTCCACCCCATCTACGAGGCCGCGTCGAGTCACGGCCTTCCCGTCGCGATCCACCCGGGGACCGAGGGCGCGGGCACGGCGGACACCCCCACCCCGGCGGGCAGGCCGACCCGCTATTTCGAGTGGCACAACATCGTCCCGATCAACGCGATGGCCCACGTGAACTCCCTGGTCTGCGAGGGCGTGTTCGAGAAGTTCCCGGGCCTCAAGTTCGTGGCGGTCGAGAGCGGGATAGCATGGCTCCCCCACCTCATGTGGAGGATGGACAAGAACTACAAGGGCCTGCGCTCCCAGGTGCCGTGGCTGAAGCGGCTGCCGAGCGAGTACATAAGGGAGCACATCCGCGTGACCACGCAGCCCACGGAGGAGCCGGACGACCCCAGGCACCTCCTGCAGATATTCGAGATGATCGGCGCGCCGGAGATGATCCTCTTCTCGAGCGACTACCCCCACTGGGACTTCGACAACCCGCGGATCGCGCTTCCGGCCGTGCCCGCCGAATGGAAGGAGCGGATACTGTGGCGCAACGCCGCCGAGCTCTACGGGCTCACTCCCCTCACATCCGGCAGATGAGGAGCTCGCGCTCGTAGATCATCTCCTTCGGCAGCCGGTCGTGAATGTCGAGGAACAGCTCCTCGTGGCTCATGACCTCGGCCCTCCACGCCTTGCGGTCGAACGCCTGGAGCTCGTCGAACTTCTCCTTCGGGAAGTCGAGCCCCGCCCAGTCGATGTCGCCGTAGCGAGGCATCCAGCCGATGGGGGTCTCCCTGGCGCGCACGTTGACCCTCGCTCGCTCCACGATCCATTTGAGGATCCTCATGTTCTCGCTGAAGCCCGGCCAGATGAACCGGCCCTCCGCGTCCTTGCGGAACCAGTTCACATGGAATATCCGCGGCGTCTCGCTCAGGTTCCTCTGCATGACGATCCAGTGCCCGAAATAGTCGCCCATGTGGTAGCCGCAGAAGGGAAGCATCGCCATCGGGTCTCGGCGCACCTTTCCGACGGTGCCCGCCGCGGCGGCGGTCATCTCGGATCCCATCGTGGCCCCGATGTAGACGCCCGAGCTCCAGTTGAACGCTTGGTAGACAAGCGGGATCGTCCCGGCGCGGCGGCCCCCGAAGACGATCGCGCTGATCGGCACGCCGTCGGGCTTCTCCCAGTCGGGGTCGATCGTGGGGCACTGCGAGGCGGGGGCCGTGAAGCGTGCGTTGGGGTGCGCGGCCGTGCGCCCGCAGCCCGGGACCCATTCCTTCCCCTGCCAGTCCGTCAGCCGCGGGGGCGGCGCCTCGGTCATGCCCTCCCACCAGACGCCCCCCTCGGGGGTCAGCGCCACGTTCGTGAAGATCGTGTTTTTCGAGAGCGCGGCCATCGCGTTCGGGTTCGTCCTGACGGACGTCCCCGGCGCGACGCCGAAGAAGCCCGCCTCCGGGTTGATCGCCCGGAGCCGCCCGTCGGCCCCCGGCTTGAGCCACGCGATGTCGTCGCCGAGGGTCCATACCTTCCATCCCTGCTCGGTGAGCGCCTTCGGGAGGACCATCATCGCGAAATTCGTCTTGCCGCACGCGCTCGGGAACGCCGCCGTGACATAGGTCTTCTCGCCCTGCGGGTTCTCGACGGCGAGTATCAGCATGTGCTCGGCCATCCAGCCCTCGTCCCTGGCGATGTTCGAGGCGATGCGCAGCGCAAAGCACTTCTTGCCCAGGAGCGCGTTTCCGCCGTAGCCGGAGCCGTAGCTCCAGATCTCGCGGGTCTCGGGAAAATGGACGATGTACTTCTCCTTGTTGCAGGGCCACGGCACGTCCTTCGCCCCCTTCGCGAGCGGGGCGCCGACCGAGTGCATGCACGGGACGACCCGCTTCTCCGCCTTGTCGATCTCCCTGAAGACGGGCAGGCCGATCCTCGCCATGATCCGCATGTTGACGACGACGTACGGCGAGTCGGTCAGCTGGACCCCTATCTGGGCCATCGGCGAGCCGACGGGCCCCATGCTGAACGGCAGGACATACATCGTGCGCCCGCGCATCGAGCCGCTGAAGATCTCCCTCAGCTTGCGCCGCATCTCGAACGGGCTGACCCAGTTGTTCGTGGGGCCCGCGGCCTCGCGCGAGTAGGAGCAGATGAACGTCCTGTCCTCCACGCGCGCGACGTCGGTCGGGTCGCTGCGCGCGTAGTGGCAGCCCGGCCAGAGTTTCTCGTTCAGCTTGATGAACGTCCCGCCGGCCACCATCGCCCTGCACAGCTCGTCGAACTCGCGCTTCGTGCCGTCCACCCAGTGGAGCGCGTCCGGCTTGCAGAGGTCCGCCATCTTGTCGACCCAGCGCCGCAGATGCTTGTTCTCGGCCAGTGGCGTTGCGGGATTGCGCTTCTTCATTAAGGGACCCCGCCACACTGGCGCGGGCCAGCCCGAGGGGCAAACTGGAAACGCCCGGGACCCGGTGTATAGCCGGGGCCTAATGGGCGCTATTTCGGCTAGCGCGGCGCGGGGCCCACGGCGACCGGGCCCTGCTGGCCACCGTTCTCAAACGACTCGTCGATGAGCGCCTGCTGCATCGCGGCCGCCTCCTCGGTGTCGCCCCCGGCCGCCATCGCGAGCGTGGTGTCCACGACGTCCTGCCTGTCGGCGAACATCGCCTCGTTCATGGCCGTCGCGTAGGCGATCTTGGAGTTCAGGTTGAAGAAGTTCCCGATGTGAAGGCCGGGATGCTCCTTCAGAGCCAGGTCGACCAGCCCGGCCTCAGTGTAGAGGTCGCGGGTGCGGAACACCGGGAGGCGCTTCCCGTACACGACGTACCTCGCCATCAGCTCGGGCGACAACCGCGGGATCTGATTCTTCGGCTTGTCAGCCGCGCCCTGGCCCTGCGCGGGCGGGACCGGCTTTAGCGCGAGAAGAGGGGGGCTATAGCCGGGAAGGCCGGAGGAGATGTCCTGCGCGATCGCCGGCGAAGCCGGCCGGTAGGCGGCCCCCGGGGCTGCGTTGGAGGCGAGCGGCGCCGCCTCCGGCTTGGGCGCGAGGAGGAGGCTCGAGGTGTCGGTCGCCGGCGGCGCGCCCTGCGCCGCGGCCGATGCGGCGGCCGCCGTTAGTCCTGCGAAGAACTGGAGTGTTCGCTTCATCTCGGCCCTATCCTCCGAAACTCGCGGGCGTGTTTGGTTCCCTGCGACCGTCCATGGGCCGAAGCTAACGCACAATTTGACCGCGCGCAAGAAAGCCGCACCTTTTGAGGAACCCCATGCCGACCGATGACCGGAAACCCCGTTCCGTCCTCCAGAAGATCGCCCGCCGCGCGATGGTTGAGCGGGGCCTGGCCCCGGACTTCTCGCCGGCGGCGGCCGCGGAGCTCGCGGCGATAACGGGAGCCGCGGCGAAGCCCGACGCCTCGGTGCGCGACCTGCGGACCCTTCTCTGGTGCTCGATCGACAACGACGACTCGCGCGATCTGGACCAGCTCACGGTGGCCGAGGCCCTTCCCGGCGGCTCCGTCAAGGTGATGGTCGCCGTCGCCGACGTCGGCGCCTTGGTGGGGCAGGGCTCCGCGATCGACGGCCACGCCAAGCAGAACACGACTTCGGTCTACACCGCCGGCGGCATCTTCCCCATGCTGCCCGAGCGGCTATCGACCGACCTCACCTCGCTCGGTTTCGGGGCCGACCGCGTCGCGTTTGTGATCGAGATGACATTCGACGGGGAAGGCGCCATGAGGGGCTCGGACGTGTACGAGGCCCTCGTCAGGAACCGGGCCAAGCTCGCTTACAACAGCGTGGCCGCGTGGCTGGACGGCAACGGGCCGATGCCCGCCCCGATAGGCGCCGTGCCGGGCCTGGACGAAAACATCCGGCTTCAGCACAAGGTCGCCGACCAGCTGCGGGGGCTGCGCCACATGCGCGGAGCCCTCTCGCTCCAGACCGTGCAGTCGCGGCCCGTCTTTGACGGCGACATCCTGCGAGATCTGCTGCCCGACCAGAGCAATGTTGCCAAGAGCCTGATCGAGGAGATGATGGTCGCCGCGAACGGCGTCACCGCGCGCTTCCTCTCCGCGAGGAAATACCCGTCGGTGCGCCGCGTGGTGCGCACCCCGGCCAAATGGGACCGGATCGTGGAGCTGGCGGCGCAGAAGGGCGCGCAGCTGCCCAAGGAGCCGGACGGCAAGGCGCTGGAGGCGTTCCTCCTTGGCGAGATGAAGGCGGATCCCGCGAGCTACTCCGACCTCTCCCTCTGCATCGTCAAGCTCCTCGGCAGGGGCGAGTACGTGATCGAGTTCCCCGGGGGAACCGTGCCCGGGCATTTCGGCCTGGCGGTGCTGGACTACGCGCACTCGACCGCGCCGAACCGCCGCTTCCCCGACCTCATGATCCAGCGCCTGCTCAAGGCTGCGCTGGCGGGCGCCAGGCCCCCATACCCGAACGACGAGCTGACGGCCCTCGCCCAGCACTGCACCGAGCAGGAGGATGCGGCCAAGAAGGTGGAGCGGCAGGTGGTCAAATCCGCGGGCGCCATGCTGCTCGCGACGAGGATAGGCGAAAAGTTCGACTCAACCGTGACAGGGGCCTCGGACAAGGGCACCTGGGTCCGCATCTTTCACCCCCCGGTCGAGGGCAAGCTGGTGAAGGGATTCGAGGGGCGGAAGGTCGGCGACAGGTTCCGGGTCCAGCTCGTGTTCACGGACGTCGAGCGCGGCTACATCGACTTTGCCAGGGCGGGATAGGCGGCCGCCCTAGCGGGCGAGCCAGCCCTGGATGAGGAAAAGGATGCCGCCCGCGCCGAACGCCAGGCTCACGAACCAGAACGGCCGCCGGCTGGTGAGCGCGGAAATGGCCCCCACCGCTATGGCGATCTGGAAGAGGGTGACCGCGCGCGCAAATATGACGTGCCTGCGCAGGTGCGCCTCCGCGGAATGCTGCTTCTCGTTCGCCTCGGCGGCTATGTCGTCCTGGTCCTTCTTGTAGCCCGCCATCTTCTGGACGTCCTTTTCGGAAACGGTCCTTCCCTCGGCCTCGAGCAGCTCCATCTTGGAGCCAAGGACGGCCGCCTTGATGCCCTTCGCCTGGTAGTAGGCCCACCGGTCGGAGCTCTGGATCTGGTCAACCATCGCCTCGTTCGCATGGTGCCCGGCCAGGAGCGAGCACACCGCGGCGAACCCGGCGAGAAGCGCCGAGCTGAGCGCGACGCCCATCATCCAGGGCGCCCTGCCGTGGGCGGCGCTGTGCTCCATCTCCTCGTGCAGGTGCTCGGTCGGGACCTCGGGATCTTCCATTGCGGCCCTAACAAGCCGAGGCCGGGCCGGCGGCCAAGCAAAAATCGCCGGCGAGCCGGGCGGGCGGGCGGAAGCCGGGCCGCGCCAAAGCGCGGCCCGGCAGGCCAGCCAGCTGGCTTATCGCGGCTCAGAAGCGGTAGCTCAGGCCTCCGCGAAGGCCCCAGTCGCTGGCGCTGTGCTGGTCCAGGTCGGCGGTCAGCGACACGTTCCAGCTGTGCGTGATGCGGTAGGTCGCCTTGACGCCGAAATCCAGCAGGTGGTCCGGGAAGTTGGCCCAGGGCAGCCCGTGGTTGTAGAGGTGCGGCTCGGCCTGGTACTCGATGAACGGCGCGAGGGCCAGGTTGCGAAGCACCTGGAACTCGATGCCGCCAATTCCCGTGTAAGCGACCGACTTGCGGCTTGCGTCCGCGGCCCGCTCCCAGGCCATGCCCGCGTCCGCGGTGAGGAAGGGCTTGCCCCAGGTTTCCTGGAGGAATCCCGTCAAGCCGAACTGGACCTCCGCGCGCCGGTCGCTGTAGCCGTACGCGGCGCCCTCCAGGTAGTCGTAGGCGAAGTCCACGTCCGCGCCAAGCTGGCCGTCCTTGTACACGTTCGCGTTCGAGAGGAACCCGTAGTCGCGGAGGCCAGACGGGCTGCCCTCCTGCCTCTGGTAGCCGAAGCCGAGCTCCGCATAGTTTGTCCCCACGAGCCCGGGGCCGGAGTCCAGGGCGGCGGGGTCCGGCGGGGCGCCGGGGGAAGTCTGCACCGCCTGGGCGGATGCGGAAATCGCCAGGCCGAGCGCGAGCACGGAGATGAGGCTGGTTTGTGTAATGGTTGTTTTCTTCATTGTATCTTTTATTTGGATATACCGAAGCGGTCCCGCGACCGCCCAGTCCCCTGTTTGACCGGCGCCGGCGGAAAAGTTCCAGCGCTCGGCGCGGCGCTCTCTCTAGTGGGGGATATTTCGCGGCGGCGCGGCCGCCAATGCATAGCCGCTTGGTGCGCCCTTGGTTAGCCCTGAAGATTTCCGCCGGCCGGGAAGACACGCCCGGGCACTTGCGCCCGGGCATCTTTGCTGGCATATTGGTCCAAGGCGGCACTTCGGCCATCCGGAGGCGCAGGACCAGATGGCTGGAACAGCCGCCCGACTCCCCATGTCAAACCGGCCGCGGGCCCCTGGCCGAAACAAACCCATCAAAATGAATTCAAAACTACGAATCGCACTAGCGGGAGCGGCTTCGGCCGTATTTTGCGCGCTGGCCCTCGCGGTAGAGCCGAGCTCCGTCAGCATGAGCGCGGCTCCGGCGGCCGACACCCAGGTCATCGGCCCGGCGCCGTCCCAGGCCTACGTCTGGATGTCGGGCCACTGGAATTCGGAGGGCGGCCAATGGAAGTGGATGGCGGCGCACTGGGAGCTCCCGCCCTCAAGGAGCGCGACCTGGATCGCCGGGCACTGGATTTCGTCGGGCGGCAACTGGGTCTGGGTGAACGGCGCGTGGAACATCGCCGACGAGCAGCAGGCGCAGGCGGGCCCGCCTCAGCCGCCGGGCCAGGACGCCGCGGCAGCCCAGGGCGTCCCGATGCCGTCGACACCCGCGCCCCTCGTCGCCGGCCAGTACGGGCCGGGCGGCGTCTCGAGGGCGATCGACCAGCCGGCCGTCACGACCGACTACGGACCCATCGACTACTCCACGGGCTATTATCCGGCATATGGGTATCCCGGATACGGCTACCCGGGATACGCCTGGGCGGGCGACCCGTACTACTTGGGATTCCCGGGAATCGCGTTCGGGCTGGGCTGGGGACCGGGCCTCGTCGGCTGGGGCCGGGGGGGCTATGGATACGGCGGCCGCGGGTATTACGGGCATGGCGGCTATGCGCATGGCGGCTTCGCCCGCGGCGGTTCTGGCCACTCCGGCCGCTGACCCCCCTCAGACGCCTATTTCTCCGGCAGCGCGCCGAGGGACTTGGGCTCGCCTATCTCAACTCGCCCCTCGGGGAGGGGCCTGCGCAGGAGCCCGTGGCTGTCCTGCCCGAAAAACTGCGATGCGTATCCTACCATCGAGGGCAGCAGCTTCCCGAAGTCCGCGCCGCGCTCGCGGACGCTTAGGCGCGTCACCCATAGGAGGCTGTGCTTCTTCTGCCTCCAGAGCGCCTGGTAGTCATACGCCATCAGGACCACAAAGTAGCGGTCCTCCTCTATCTCCGACATGAGGTCGTCCCGGCGCCGCGTTGCCGGCGTCGAACCGACGGCGCTGGTCTCGGCAATCGCCGTGTCGTAGCCGAGGAGCATGGCGTTCCTCATGTCGGCCTGGTCGCGCTGCCAGTTTTCCGCGAGCACCTGGGCCATCGCACCGTCCTCCTCGGACTGCCGCATGTTCGAGGTCGCCGCGGCCTGCCGGGCCTGCTGGTTCGCGCCCGCCCCGCCCTTCGCCAGGGACGCGGGCGGCTGGGTCGGGGGCGGCCTGGAGCCCTGGCTGCGCTGGAGATTCTGGTAGCCGAGCGAGTCTGACGAATCCGCGGTCCCCGAGGTCGTCCCCCAGTACACCATGATCAGCAGCTTCGTCTTCTCGGGGTTCCTGTCGTCAACAGGGACGTAATTCCTCTTCTTGAGGGGACCGGCGACGGCCGTCGCCACATCCGTGAAGGTGAGCCTGTCGATCGTGTCGTCGCGGGCCGGACCGGCCAGGCGGCCGCCCTCCCCGAAGGTGTAGGTCTCGGGCTGGAAGGAGCCGTCGGGCAGCCTCACCCGGGCGTAGCCGTCGCTGACCGACGAAGAGACGGCGGCGATCTCGCCGTCGCTCTGGGCCATGGCGGGCCGCGCGAGCTGCACCGCGCCGGCGCCAAGGAGGAGCAGGACGGCCACGCGGCGGGCGCGCGAGGCCCGCGGGCCGGTGGTGAGGGGCGTCATGGGCGGGGGGCTCAGGGGGCTAAACACCGGCCGGGGGCGCTGCCCTTCGCCCGGGCGCCCCGTAAGGAATCGCATTTCGCGGGCGACAGGCCCAGGCTCGCCGCGTGAACAAGCTTTGCATTTTCGGGGGCTCGCTCGTGGGCGGATACGTCGCGGGTTACCTTGTCTCCAGCTACGGGATCATGACTGAGGTCATCGTGAGCGGCTTCGGCAGCATCGTGGGCGTCTACCTGGGGTGGAAGCTCGCCCGGCGCATAGAACGGGGCTTCTAGCACCAGGCGTCCTCAGTTCGGCTCGACGTGGACCGTGACGTCGCTCACGCGCAGCTGCGAGGCCAGGAGCACGTCCTTCACGGAGTGCGCGATGTTGTGGCCCTCGCGGACGCTCAGCTCGCCCGCGACGCGAATCTGGATGTCGACCAGGTAGCTCAGTCCGCTCTTGCGGACGCGGCACTTGTCGAGGCTCACGACCCCCGGGACGCGCGCGGCGATCTGCCGCACGTCGTTCTCCATCTTCGCGGGCACCGCGATGTCCATGACCTCGTTGAGCGCCCGCCGGAATATCTTGATGCCGTTGAAGAGTATCACGGCTGACGCGACGAGGGCAGCCCATCCGTCGGCCGACGCGTACCCCGGGCCCCCGACGACCGCGATCGATATCCCGATGAACGCCGCCGCGGACGTCATGGCGTCGGAGAGGTGGTGCCACGCCTCGGCGCCAAGCGCCGTGCTCTCGGTGTCGCGCCCGACGGCGTCGAGGCGCCTGGAGAAGACGACCTTGGCGGCGACGACGCCGGCAAGGATGAGGAGCGTCCACCACTGCGGCAGGCGCTGGGGGTCGCGGATCTCGGTCACGGCGTGCCAGCCGATGCCGATGCCGGCCGCGAGGACCAAGGCGGCGGTGAAGAGCCCGGCGACGGCCTCGGCCTTCCCGTGGCCGTAGGGATGGTCCTCGTCGGGCGGCCGGGCGGCCCACTTGAATCCCGCCCAGATCAGGATCGAGATCGCGATGTCGCTCATCGACTCGGCGCCGTCGGCGACAAGCGCATAGGCGTGGCCGAGGATCCCGCCGACGACCTTGGTCACCGCGAGGACGGCGTTGAGCGCCATCCCGCGGACCACGAGCCGCGCGCCCTTGTCGGCCCGGTCCACGATCGCGGCTTGATGTGGGGGCAGGGTTTCGGGCATCGCGCCTCGGACGCTTGGGCTCCGCCGGGAAAATCTCAACACCTCGCCGTTGACCCCCGTGGCCGCCGCACCATGATCCTGCACCCCATGGCAGCCAGAACGAGCTCTATGCCGCACGATCCCGTGAAGCAGTTCTCGGTGTTTGCCGAGAACCGGGTCGGCCGCCTCTATGACCTGACGTCGCTCCTAAAGGACAACAATGTGCACATCATGGCCATAACGGTCCTCGACACGACGGACAGCTCGATCATCAGGGTCGTCGTCGACGACCCGGCGAAGGCGCGCGAGCTGATGATCAGCAACGACTTCCCCTACGGCGAATGCAACATACTCGCGGTGGAGCTTGCGGACGAATCGGAGCTGCGAAGCGTGCTGGCCGCGCTCCTCGAGGCGGAGATCAACACCCACTACGTCTACAGCTTCATCAAGCGCCCCGCCGAGCGGTGCGCCATCGCGATCAGCGCCGAGGATCCGGAAACCGCCGCCCAGGCCCTGGGGAAGCGCGGGTTCAAGGTCCTGCAGCAAAGCGATATCTCAAGGTAGCCGCCGGAGCTACTCCTCTACCTGGCCCGGGCCCTCGGCCTCGAGCTGGTAGATGCCCGTCATGTAGCCGCTCTCAAAGGTGGCGTTCACCCTGAACATCCCACGGAACGCGATCGGCACGTCCTGGGTGATGGGGACCCCCTTGGGGATCCTGACGATCACCCAGTCGTTCATGTTCGGCACGACGCCGTAGCAGCACGCCATCTGGTTCGCCATCAGGAGGAATTCGACGGCCTTCCCGTTCTCAAGCTTCGTGGGGAGCATGAACCCGGTGACAACGGCCTTCTTGCCGCTCCAGCCCTTCACCGCGGGCGGGATCTGCTCCTCCCCGGTCGGCGGCGCCGCCTTCGGGTTGGCGAGGGGGTCGTATTCCGGGGCGATGAACTTGAAGCTCGAGAGCCGGTCGAACCCGAGCTTGAGGTATCCGTTGTCGACCTCGGGCGCGGGAATCTGCAGCTGCGCGGGCTCGCCGGAGGCGGCGAGAGGGAGCGCGGCAAGTGCCAGTAGGAAGAGCCTCACGCCCCCACCCTAACACAACCGGGTGATTCGTCAAAGGGCCTAATGTGCCGTGCCACGTCCTGCGGCAAACGTCGCCTGATTTTCAGGGGCGCGTGACAAGGCGATGCGTCCCGCCCGTGAACGCGCGCCGCTCATTCATGTTTGATCGCCGAGCTTCGAGCGCGCAGCCTCGCCGCATGCCCAAGACACCCCCCACCCCCGACGAATTCCTCGCTGCCCTCCCCGCCGATCGCCGCGCCACGATGACGACCCTGCACAAGGCAATCCGCAAGGCGGTGCCGAAGCTCGCGCCGGCCGTGATGTCCGGAATGGGGCCGTCGCCCATCATCGGCTACGGGAAGTATCGCTACAAGTCGTCCAGTGGCCGCGAAGGCGAATGGTTCCTGATCGGGCTCGCCGCGGGAAAAAGCTACTACAGCCTCCACATCTGTGTCGGCGGCAAGGACGGCTACCTCGTCGAGCGGAATGCCGCGAAGCTCGGCAAGGTGAAGACAGGCCGCAGCTGCATCAACTTCAACAAGCTCGAGGACCTCAAGCTCGACGCCGCGATGGTGCTCGTGAAGCAGGCCGAGAAATCCGGGGGCATCAACGCCGTGGCGTGACGCGGCGCGGCGCGCGGCCACCGAACCCGCCACCGCCAATCTGCGGCCTAGGAGACGGGTGCGAGGTTCTCCGCCACGGGCAGGCGGTAGGCCTTGAGCGCCGGGATGACCCCGCCCAGCGCGCATAGGACGACTAGGCCCGCCGGCGCGATGGCGAGCACGGGGTGGAGCTGGGAGAGTGAGAGCACGACGCCGGTCTGCGCCCGGATGATCCGGGCGACGGACGCGAAAAGGACCGCGTACACCGCGAACCCCGCCAGCGCGCCCAGCGCGCCGATGCAGGCGGACTCCGCGACCACCGCCCCGAACACGAGCCTCCGCCTCGCGCCGAGGGCCCTCAGTATCGCGATGTCCCTCTTTCGGGCGTTCATCGAGTTGTAGATGCTCGCGAGGACCGAGGCAGCCGCCACGAGCGCGACGAGGTAGGCGACCAGCGCGAGCACCTGGTCGAACCAGCTGATCTTCCCAAAGAGGTCCGCGAGGATGGCGCCCACGGGATAGGCGAACGTGAGCCGGTTGCCCTGCTTGTTGATCGTCATGTCCATTATGAATCCGGCCGCGGGCGACCGGAGCTTGATAAGGACGGCACTGATGTCGGTGGCGGCCCGGGGGTCGTGGCCGCTCATGGTCTGGACGCCCTTTATCGGGATCAGGACGACGCGGTCGAGCGGCGTGTTCGTCGGCTTGAGGATCCCGACGACCGTGAACACGTCGGCATGCTGCGCGGCGGGGTCGTACGCCAACCCGTGAAACGGATGAAACGTGTCGCCGACCTTGAGGCCCAGCCTTCCGGAGGCGAAGCTGCCCGCGACGGCCTCCTTGGCGCCCGGGGCGAAAATCCGGCCGCCCGCAGCCACCTCATAGGTCTTGCCCGGGGCGTACTCGACGTCGGTGAAGAGCGCGGGGATCGTCCCGACGATGCGGTAGCCCCTGAGGTTGTCGCCGACGGCGATCGGTATCGCCACCTTCACCGCCCGGTCGCGGCGGATGAGCTCGTAGTCCTGCCAGGCCAGGTTGCCCGGAGAGGCCTCGAGGTGGAAGATCGCGTTCAGGACGAGCTGGAGCTTCGAGCCGCGCGCCCCGAGCACGGCGTCGAAGGCCGTCGTCGTCTGGAGGAATGACTTCTGCGCCTGCGCCTTCACCATCCAGACCGTCATGAGGAGTCCGCCGGCGAGCGCCAGGCTCGCCGCCGTGATTATGGTCGAGAAGGCGTGCTGCCTCAGGCTTCGGTACACTATGAGGAGCAGCGTCATGGGGCGCACTCGGCCGCAGCGGCGTTTAGCGACGCGAAGTCCTGGACGCGGCCGAACTGCGCGAGGACCTCCTCGTCGTGGCTCACGAGGAGGAGCGCGGCCGCGTTCTCGCGGCAGGCCTCGCGGATGAGCTCCAGGGCCTCGCGGGCGTTGCGCCGGTCCAGGTTGCCCGTCGGCTCGTCCGCGAGGACGAGCGCCGGGCGGTTCGCAAGGGCCCGGGCGACCGCAACGCGCTGCTGCTGCCCGGTCGAGAGCTGCCTCGGGAAGTGCTCCAGCCTGTGGCCGAGCCCCACCCTTCCGAGGAGTTCCCTGGCCCGCCTGAAGTCCGCGCCCGCGGGCGAGAAGCTCATGCCGAGGACGACGTTCTCAATGACCGTGTAGCCCTGCAGCAGGTTGAACGTCTGGAAGATGTAGCCGAGCTTCGCCGCGCGCAGGCGGTCGCGGGCGGGCTCCGCGAGAGACGCCATGTCCGTCCCGTCGATCCCGATCGTACCCGAATCCGCCGCCAGGATCCCGGACACCAGGTTGAGGAACGTGGTCTTCCCGCACCCGCTCTCGCCCCGGAGCGCGCGCTCCTCGCCGGCGCCGAGCGAGAACGCCGGGATGCGCACGACCTCGACCCTTGCGCCCTCGGGCCCGGCGAACGACTTGCGGAGGTCTCTGACGTCGAGCATGGCTGGCCGAGGATGGGCCGGCGCGCGCAAATGCCAAACGTTTTGCGCCGCGGCGGCCGTCGGGCGAGAGATTGCATCGGACCGTGAAATTCCCAATATGGGCGCATCCCATGCTCAATGCCGCGAACGAGTTGCTTATCCTGGGGCTCCTCGTCGTCGCGAACGGAATCATGACTGCGGCCGAGACCGCGTTCGTGTCGGCGCGCAAGGCGAAGCTCAGGCGCATGGCCGAGGGCGGCGGCGAGGGCGCCGGAGCGGCGCTCGCGATAGCGGAGCACCCGGGGCGGTTCCTCGGGTTGGTCCAGTTCTGGCTGACCCTGACGTCGGTCGTCGCCGGCGTCGCCCTCGTCGCGTCCGCCGCCGAGGACTTCTCGTCCCTCTTTTCCCGCTGGCCCCTGGTCGCCCCCTGGGCGGAGACGATCGGGATCGTCGCCGGGACCCTCCTCGTCAGCTCCGTCATGCTCCTCTTCGGCGAGCTTCTCCCGAAGCGGATCGCCCTGGCCAACCCCGAGCGCGCGGCGGCAATCCTGGGGCCGGCCATGCGCTCCCTCTCGCGCCTCCTGAGCCCGTTCTCGGCGATGCTCGGATCGGCAAGCGACGCGATGTCCACGTCGATGGGCTTCAAGCCCAGGCCGATCACCGAGACGGTGGGCGACGAGGACGTGCGCGCGCTCGTCGAGCGCGGCCTCCACGCGGGCGTCTTCAAGCGGGCGAAGAAGGAGATGGTCGAGGGGGTGCTGTCCCTCGACAAGCTCCTCATCACGGCGATCATGACGCCGCGCTCCAAGATCGTGTTCCTCAACATCGACGACAACGAGGAGACGAACTGGAGGAAGATCGTCACGAGCGGGCACTCCTACTTCCCCGTGTACCAGAAAAACCGCGACCAGGTCGTGGGCATGGTCTCCGTGAAGGCGCTCTGGGCGCACTCGGCGATCGGGCTGCCGACCACGCTGAAGAACCTGCTCGTCCCCCCGCTGATAGCCCCGGAGTCGATGACGGCCATCCAGCTGCTTGAGCAGTTCAAGAAGACGGGCAGGCACACGGCTGTGATCTCGGACGAGTTCGGCGCGGTCCAGGGCCTCGTCACGCTGATCGACGTCTTCGAGGCGATCGTGGGCGATCTCCCGGAGCCCGGGCACCCCAGCCAGGCGGGCGCGAGGCGCCGGGAGGACGGCTCCTGGCTCGTCGACGCGACGCTACCGATCGCCGATTTCAAGGCCGCCCTCGGGATCACCGCGGACCTTCCCAACGAGGTCCAGGCCGAGTACCGGACGGCGGGCGGCTTTGTCGTCACCCAGTTCGGCCGGATTCCCGCGGCCGGGGACCACTTCGAGTGGGGCGGCTGGCGCTTCGAGGTTGCCGAGATGGACCGGCGCAGGGTCGACAAGATCGTGGTGGCGGCCGCGGCGCCGCCGGCAGGTGCGGCCAAGCCGGCGCCGTGACGTGCGAATAACTTGTCGGCAAACGATCGTTGCGTTTAAGTCGGGCGCTTAGAAATGTTTCGCGCATGGCGGAACCATGGAAGATGCCTTCACCCGACAACCCACCTGCATCAGCGGCACGGTCCTCCCGGACGAGCAGCGGCGACGCGATCTTCAGGACGATCACCGGCGCCGACTGGAAGCGCTCGCACGACTTGGCGAAGCGGCAGCCCAATGCGATCTCCGAGCAAATACGGACCGTGATCTCGTCGTCCTCGAGGAAGACGAAGTAGGCCTCCTGGAGGCGACCGGGCCGCAGTGGGCGCGATTCGGCGAGGCGATCCGTTCCCTGCGCGCGCTCCTGCCCCTGAGGGGCCTCCCCGAGTTCGGATTCCTGGGCCTCGAGGCCGAAGGCCTGGACGAGGCGAACGACCGCATGCACCGGATCGGCGGGGGCGTCGAGGCGTGGGCCTTCGCCTCCCCGTCGGATCGCTCGGTCTACAAGTTCTATTGGCCCCAGGAGGAACGGACGATCGGCAGCGATTTCAGGTTCTCGCCCGGGGACGAGACGGTCCTGGAGGCGAAGGCGGAGTTCGGGAGCTACCGGGCGCTGCTCGAGAAGCTCCTGCTCATCCAGCTGCTGGGCGGCATGGCCACGGAGGTCCTGGCCGTGACGCCGGAGGGCGTCCTCGTGGCCAAGCAGGTGTACGGCGAGCCCATGCCGCAAGGCGAGGACATGTCGGGCAGCCTGCCGGGGGGCCTGATTGAGATCCCGTCCCGGTTCCTCCGGGCCAACCGGGACCACCCGAGGCTGACGTTCGCAATGGGATCACCCTACCTGGTTGCCGATCTCCATGCGAAGAACTTCGTTCGGGGAGCGGATGGCGTCCTCCGCCTGATCGACCTGGTGGCCGCCCCCTGGCCGGACGCGCAGGCCCACCGCAGTCCCCTGATCACCGAATGGCTCGGCCGCGTCCGCGACGACCCGGCGGCCTCCGCCCTGCCCGAGGCCCCGGACGACGAGCTCTAGGCCGGGACGTTAGCTCTTGTCGGCCGCGATGACCCCGAGTATCGTCTCCGCCTGGGTCTTGGTCGTGCCCTTGTAGTCGGTGTAGATGATCTTGCCGCCCTTTATCAGGTAGGCGTTCCGGTGGGCCATCCCGCCGGGATAGGTCTCGACGCCGAAGGAGCCTATCACCTTGTCGTCGGTATCCGCGACAAGCGTGAACGGCAGGTGGTATTTCTCCTTGAACGCCTTCTGGGCCGCCACGTCGTCATGGCTGACGCCGATGACCGCCACGCCCTTGGACGTCAGGCTCTCGTACCCGTCGCGGATCGAGCAGCCCTGGGCCGTGCAGCCGGGCGTATCGGCCTTGGGGTAGAAATACACCAGGGTGTAGGTCTGCTTGGCGTAGACATCGCTGAACTTGAGCGTCTGGCCGGAGTCGGTGACGCCACTGACCTCGGGGGCGTTGTCGCCGACCTTGAGCTGGGCTTTGGCGGAATTTGGCATGGCGAGGGTGATCGACAGGGCGAGGATTGGGAGGAGTATCGGTTTCATCGGGGCGGGCAAGCTGGACCCTATGGGCACCCTTTGCAAGCCGTCGCGGGAAAACGGGAAAGGCGTCTTTCCGGGCTTCTTTTCCGGAACCTTTTCAGATCGGCGGCAGACTAAAAAACTCCCTCCGGGAGCCGCTGCTGCCCGGCATTGCATTTGTGCGCTTTCTCTGTAAGCAGCATTACCTTCATGCCATTCCTATCGCCCCTAAAAACCCGCCTGACAGGCATCCAATTCGCGGGTCTAGCGCTACTAATCTCGATGGGGGCGGTTTCCGGGGCCAGGGGAGCGACGACGGCCAATGACGGCTTCGATCCCAACGCCAACAGCATCGTCAACACGATTGCCCTGCAGCCGGACGGCAAGATATTGATGGGTGGGTATTTTACGCAGCTCCATCCTCTCGGCGGCGCGGTCATAGGCGCCGGGTATATTGCCCGCGTGAACCATGACGGATCGGTCGACACCAGCTTCACCCCGAGCGCCAACAACGTCGTCCGGACGCTTGTCCTGCAGCCGAACGGCCAGGTCCTTCTGGGCGGGACCTTCTCGGCGATCCAGCCCACCGGCAGCTCGACCGCCGTGACGCGTAATTTCGCGGCGCGTCTGAACGCGGACGGCACGCTCGACACGGTATTCAACCCCAACACGAACGGCGTCGTCTACGCCATGGCCTACCAGCCGAACGGCCAGGTCCTCATCGGCGGCTCCTTCACGACGGTGCAGCCGGCGGGCGCCGCCTCCGCGACGACCCGCAACCACATCGCGCGGCTGAACGCGGACGGGTCGCTCGACACGAGCTTCGACCCCAACACGGACAAGACCGTGCTTTCGCTGGCCGTCCAGCCGAACGGACAGATCGTCGTCGGCGGCGGGTTCTCGACCATGCAGCCCAACGGCGCCGCCACGCCGACAACCCGCAACTGCGCGGCCCGCATCAACGCGGACGGGTCGCTCGACACGAGCTTCGACCCGGAGCCAAACGGCTCGGTCAGCACCCTCCTCATCCTGCCTGACGCCCAGATCATCATGGGCGGCGAGTTCACGACCGTGCAGCCCAACGCGACGACGAGCGCGATCCAGTGCGACTTCCTCGCCAGGCTGAACACCGACGGCTCCCTTGACGGGACCTATCTCATCAACCCGCTGCAGGCCGTTTCCGCGGTCGCCGTCCAGCCGGACGGAAAGCTGCTGATCGGGGGGACCTTCACCCAGGTCTTTCCCGAGAACAACCTCGCCGCCACGGCGTCGCCGTACATCGCGCGCATCAACAACGACGGTTCCGTCGACACCTCCTTCATCCCAACTCCCAACCAGGCGGTCAACGCCATTGCGGTCCAGCCCGACGGCAACGTGGTCTTCGGGGGGTATTTCACGACGGTGCAGCCCCAGGACACGGCCGCTCCCACGCTCCGCAACCACATCGCCCGCGTGAACAACTACGGGGTCCCGGACTCGACGCTGGATCCCGACGCTAGGGGCACCGTGTTCGCGACGGCCGCGCTTCCCAACGGCCAGTTCATCGTCGGCGGGACCTTTCTCAGCATCGCCGGGGCCACCCAGAACTTCCTCGCGCGGCTCAACGCCAACGGCTCGCTCGACCCCTCGTTCAAGCCCGCGATCAACGGGCCCGTGCAGGCGATCTCCGTCCAGTCGAACGGCCAGATCCTCGTAGGCGGCTCCTTCACGTCGGTCGACGGGATCGTACGCGGCAACATCGCCCGCCTCAACCCGGACGGGACCGTCGACGGGGTGTTCAACCCGAACGTGAACGCCAATGTCCTCGCGATCGCCTCGGTGGCAAACGGCCAGATCCTCATAGGCGGCTCGTTCAGCCTGCTGGCCCCCAACGGCTCGACCACGGGTTATGCGGTGAGCGACCTGGCCAGGCTGAATTCCGACGGCACGGTCGACCTCACGTTCAATCCCTCGCCCAACGGCAGCGTCTTCGCCATAGTCGTCGACGGCAACGGGAACTACGTGGTCGGCGGCGGATTCACGGCGATCGGCGGGGTCTCGGAAGGCTATGTCGCCCGCCTGCTCCCGTCGGGCCTGATCGACCCGTCCTCCTTCAATCCCGAGGCGAACCTCCCGGTGTACGCGATCGCGATCCAGTCGGACAAGAAGATCCTCATTGGCGGCACGTTCACGGCGGTGTTCCCCCAGACCTCGAAGGCGGCGCCGGCGGCGACGTCGACGACCCCGCCGACCAACAACCCCTACGGGCCGCAGACGGTGCTTCCTGCACCCGGCGTGAGCGCCTCGACGCCCATCTATGTCAACCACCTCGCCCGCCTGAACACGGACGGCACGCTCGACACGACGTTCTATCCCGACCCGGACTCCGACGTCCTGAGCATCGCCGTCCAGTCAAACGGGGCGATCGTCGTCACGGGCATCCTGACGTCGTTTGCGCCGAACCTCGGCCCGACCGGGACCATCCGCAACTACATCGGCAGGGTGAATCCCGACGGCTCGCTCGACTCGGCGTTCAATCCCGATGCGGACCAGCTGGTCGACTCGGTGACGGTGCTCCCGAACCAGGACCTGCTGATCGGCGGGTCGTTCTCGCAGCTGCAGCCGAACGGGGCCACGTCGCCCACGTATGCCAACCTTCTCGCCATCCTCAACCCGGACGGGACGGTCAACACGTCGTTTTCGTCCGCCTCGGCCCCCGCCGTGACCGGCCAGGTGCTCTCGTTCGCCCAGCAGCCCAACGGCCAGGTCATCTTCGCCGGCTCGTTCAGCGCGATGGACGGAAGCCAGGCTCCCTATCTCTCGAGGCTGAACGGCGACGCGTCGATCGACACGACCTTCAATTCCGGCGCCGACGGCCCGGTGGACGCGGTCGCGATCCTGCCGACCGGCGCCGCCACGCAGACGCCCTCCAACTCGGGGGTCTGGCTGGAATCATCCGGCCTTGTCCGCCACTCGTATTCGGCCGCGACGAACGGCGAGGTGGTCTGCTCGGCGCAGCAGGCAAACGGACAGGTGATCATCGGGGGGCTCTTCAGCAACTTCAACGGGGTGTCGGGGCTCCAGAACATGGTCCGGCTCAACGCGGACGGCACGGTCGACCCGACCTTCAACCCGACGCCGAACGAGGTGGTCAGCGCGATGGTCATCCAGTCGGACGGCAAGATTGTGATAGGCGGGGGCTTCACGACCGTGGACGGCGTCGCCAACTCCTACCTCGCGCGCCTCAATACCGACGGGACCCTGGACACGTCCTTTGCGCCGCAGCCCAACCTGCAGGTTATCTGCCTCTTGCTGCTGCCCAACGGGCAGATCGTCGTGGGCGGCGATTTCACGGAGCTGGTCCCCACGGGGTCCACGACCGTCACGGATATCAACTACGTGGCGAGGCTGAACACGGACGGCTCCGTTGACGCGACGTTCAACCCCGACCCGAACGGCCCGGCGTATTGCCTCGGGCTGAACTCAACGGGCCAGATCATCCTCGGCGGCTCCTTCAACACCATCACCCCCAACGCCGGGACGACGGTCTACAACGTGCAGAACCTCGCGCGGATCAATTCGAACGGGGGCCTGGACACGACATATTACCCTGACCCGAATTCGCCGGTCTCGACGCTCCTCGTCCTGGCGAACGGACAGGTCATCGCGGGAGGCAGCTTCACGGCGTGGGAGCAGAACGCGAACATCACGAACGTGACGCCGGGACCCATCGTCGACAGCAACTACATCACCCGCATCAACACGGACGGCACCGTTGACACCACCTTTGCGCCGAATCCAAACGGCGCCCTCTCCACCCTCACCCTCCAGCCGAACGGCCAGATCCTGCTTGGCGGAAGCTTCTCCGCCCTCCAGCCTAACGGGACGGGGATAGCGTCCGAGCGCAGCGACATCGCCCGGATCAACGCCAACGGGACAGTGGACCCGTCGTTCGACCCCTCGCTGAACGGCGACGTCGACACGATCAGCGCGCTCCAGGACGGCTCGCTCTTCGTCGGCGGCAATTTCTCGGAGATCCAGGTCGGAGGCGCGACGCTGATCGGCGGCACCTTCCAGAATGTCGGCGGCTCCTCCGCCCCGAACCTGGCGAGGCTGAACGCCGACGGCTCGTTTGACTCGTCATTCCTCGCCAACACCGACGGCCCGGTCTATGCCATCGCGCCTCTGGCCAATGGCACGTCGATCGTCGGCGGCGCCTTCGCCAATGTCCAGGGCAGCCCGCGGGCGAACCTTGCGCGGATAACCGCGGCCGGGACCCTGGACGACACCTTCATCCCGGCGATCAACGGCGCGGTCGACGTCGTCACCCTCCAGTCGAACGGCCAGATCATCGTCGGCGGCACGTTCACCAACGCCGGCGGCCTCGGCACGCCGAACCTCGCCCGCCTCGGGCCCTCGGGATCCGCGGACGCCTCGTTCCTGCCCGCGGTCAACGGCGCGGTCAACGCGGCCCTCGTCCAGCCCAACGGGCAGATTGTCATCGCGGGAGCGTTCACGAGCGTCGGCGGGCAGTCCATGGCCGGGCTGGCGAGGCTCAACGCCAACGGCACCCTCGATACGACCTTCAACGCCAACGTGAACGGAACCGTGAACGCGGTCTCCCGGCTGGTAGACGGCACCTTCTTTGTCGCGGGCTCGTTCACGACCATCGGCAGCCAGCCCATCGCGTTCGCCGCGCACATCGCCTCGAACGGCGCCGTCGACACCACGTTCACGCCCGCCACGAACGCGCTGGTAAACGCGGTCTTGGTGCAGCCCGACGGCAAGGTCCTCCTCGGCGGGGGATTCACGGCCGCGGGAACCCTCCCGAGGACCGAGATGGCCCGGTTCCAGGGGCTCTCGCAGGTCACGCAGGTCGTTACGGTCAGCGCCGACCAGTCGACCATGACATGGACCCGCGGAGGAGGCGCCCCCACCTTCCAGTCCGTGAAGTTTGAGGAGACCACGGACGGCACCCACTGGCTGACCGTGGGCCAGGCGGTCTCGACCGACGGGCTGACCTGGACGCTTTCGGGGGTGGCCCCCTCCGGGTCGTCGCTCCTGCTGGTGCGCGCGACGGGCGTCGTCCCGACCTCGCAGTTCAGCTCCTCCGGCCTCGTCCAGACCGTCTACCTGGCGAACACGGGCGGCTTGCCGGTCGTGAACTCGGCTGCGGCGGCCACGGGCTCCCCGGGCGTGCCGTTCTCGTTCACGGTCTCCGCCACGCAGTCGCCCCAGTCGTTCTCCGCGACCGGGCTGCCGCCGGGGCTGGGCATAAACGCGACGACGGGCGTCATTTCCGGGACGCCGACGACCGACGGATCCTACATCGTGACCGTCACCGTCACAAATTTCGTGGGCTCGGTCACGTCAAACCTCACGATCCTTGTGGGCCCGCCCAGCAGCACCTCGTCCCCCACCTCGACGACGTCCCTGGCAAACCGCCTCATCAACCTCTCATCCCGAACGGAACTCGTCGGGGGCGAGAACCTCATAGCCGGGTTCGTGGTCGCGGGGACGGGCTCGAAGACCCTTCTCCTACGGGCGGCCGGGCCCGCGCTAGCGCAGTTCGGCGTCACGGGGTTCATCGACGCCCCGGAGCTCGACCTCTATTCGGCGTCGGGCTCCGTCATCAGCAAGAACACGGGATGGAGCAGCGGCCTTTCGTCCACGTTCTCGCAGCTGGGCGCGTTCCCGTTCCCCGCCAACAGCGAGGACGTGGCCGTCGAGGTCAGCCTCGCCCCGGGCGACTACACGCTGCACGTCTATGATCCCCTCGGGATCGGCGGCGTCGTGCTCACCGAGGTCTATGACGCGGACCCGTCTCCCCTGACGTCCCTCACGAGGCTGACCAACATCTCGGCCCGGGGCACGGTGAGTTCCGGGTCCGGCGCGCTCATCGGCGGCTTTGTGATCTCGGGGAGCTCCGTGAAGAGCGTCCTCATCCGCGGCGTGGGCCCTGGGCTCGCGGCGTACGGCGTCACCGACGAGCTCATGGACCCGGAGCTCAGCGTCTACGACGCGAATGGAAACCTGGTCGCGCAGAACCTGAACTGGACAAACCAGGCGGTCACGGGCCCGGACCAGGCCACGGTCACGTCCCAGGACATCGCGACCACCGACGCGAGCGTCGGCGCGTTTGCGCTGTCCGCTCAGAGCGCGGACACGGCGCTCATAGCGAACCTGCCGCCGGGGGCCTACACTTTCCAGGTGACAAGCGTGAGCAACGCGACCGGCGAGGCGCTTGGCGAGGTGTACGAGCTTCCGTGACCGGGGCCGCGAGGCCGCTCACCAGTCGTCGCTCCGAAAGGGCGCGGCTGGGAGCCCGGCCCCGTTGTAAAGGTTGGCTTCGGGGGCGTTGCTCCAGGCATAGCGCACGGCCACGGGCAGCCTGACCGCGGGGGACCTCGCCACGACGGCGTCGTCATCGATGCCCGCGGACGCGGCGTGGAAGACCCGGTCCGCCCCCGCGACCTCAAATGACTGGAGCGGCTTGCCCGACGCGGTGAGGCCGTCCCCCGCGAACAGGAAATGCACGCGCATGGCGCCGCCCCCCGCCTCGGCGCGCCCGAATGCCGGGCCGGAAAAGTCGACGGGGATCGAGTAGACCCTCGCCTTGGCGATCAGGGCCAGGCGGCGGCCGACTTCCCGCTTATTCCTCGGGTAGAGGCTTCCCGGCTCGCCGATGTCGATCGCCACCGCCTGGCCTGTCGACGGGAGGGTCAGGGCCCCGGCCTGCGCCTCGCGCAGGCGCGCCCACTGCTCGCCCTTGCCGGACCCGGGCGGGGCGTAGTTTGCAAGCTGGACCCAGAGGAACGGAAGGTCCGCATCCCCGAAATGGGAGCGCCATGACGCGATCAGCGCCGGGAACTGGGCCGCGTAGTCCGGGGCGCGCCCCACGTTGCTCTCCCCCTGGTACCATAGCGCCCCGCGGATCGCATAGGGAAGCAGCGGGCAGATCATCCCGTTGAAGAGGCAGGACGGGACCCAAGGGTCGTCCCCCTCCCTGGCGGCCCCCGGCGCGGAATGCCCGTTTGAAAAGCCGGGAAAGCCCGCGAGCGCGGCAGGGCTCATCCACGACTCGAGCGGCGTCCCGGACCAGGTGCAGTTGATGATGCCGACGGGGACGCCGAGGCGCGCGAGCAGATCGCGCGCAAAGAAGTAGCCCACGGCGGTGAACCGGCCCACCGTCGCCGGCGAGCAGGCCCTCCAGTCGCCGCGGGCGGTCTCCATCGGGGCCGCGGCGGCCTGCCTCGCGACCTTGAATTGGCGGACAAGCGGATAGCGGGCGGCGGCAACCTCGGCCACGGCATTCTCGACGCGGTAGGTGAAGCCGCCGCCGTCGACCTCGAACTCCATGTTGGCCTCGCCCGAGCAAAGCCAGACCTCGCCGACCAGTAGGTCGTGCACCGTGACCGAGTCCTTCCCGGCGACGGTCATGTCGGACCCCGACGCGCTCGCCGGGATCGGGGCGAGTACGGCGACCCACCGGCCGTCGGAGGCCGCCGTCGCGCCCACCCTCTGCCCGGCAAACGAGACGACCACGTGCTCGCCGGGCGCGGCGCGGCCCCACACCGGCACCGGCTTGTCGCGCTGGAGGACGGCGTGGTCCTGGAAGAGCGGCGCCAGCTCGGGCGCCGCGGCGGCAGGCCCGGCGCAAGCGAGGGCGACAAGCGCGAAGGGCAGTCTGCGTTTCATCGTGTCACGGAATCTCCGGGGGAGGCGCCTTGCCATGGGCGAGGAACCTCTGCAGGTCCGAGGCCAGCTTGGGCCCGAATCCCTCGACCTCGGCGATCTCGGCGGCGGTGGCGCCCCGGAGCCTCTCAATGCTGCCGAACCAGCCCATGAGCGCGGCACGGCGGACGGGGCCGAGGCCCGGGAAATCGTCCAGAAGGGACTCGCGGATCTTCCTGGAGCGAAGGTCCGCGTTGTACGTGTTCGCGAACCGGTGGGCCTCGTCGCGTAGCCGCTGGAGAAGCCTCAGGCCGGGGTGATCGAGCGGGATGTCGAGCGGCGGGCGCCCGTCTGGGAAGATGATGGTCTCCTCCCGCTTGGCCAGGCCGATGATCGGGGGCGGGGCAAGGTCCAGGGCGATGAACGCCTTGAGGGCCGCCCCGACCTGCCCCCGTCCCCCGTCGATCACGACCAGGTCGGGAAAATCCCTGCCCTCGTTGCGCAGCCTGCGGTAGCGGCGCCCGACCACCTCCTCCATGGCCCGGAAGTCGTCGTTGCCCATGAACCCCTTGATCCTGAACCGGCGGTAGTTGTCGCGATCCGGCTTCCCGTCGGCGAACCGCACCATGGACGCGACGACGAACGTCCCGGAGATGTGCGAGATGTCGAAGCACTCGATCGTGCGCGGGGGCGAGGCCAGCGCGAGCGCCGCCTGGAGCGACTCCATGGCCGGTCCGCCGGCGCTCAGCGCCGTCGGGTCCGTGCGCTCGAAGTGCCGCGGCCTCTCGAGGGTCTTCTCGAGCGCGAACACGATGTCGCGCAGCCCGGCGGCCTTCTCGAACTCGCGGCGCCCGGAGGCGGCGGCCATCTCGGACCTGAGGGACACGAGCCATTCGCGGGACTTGCCTTCAAGGAAGGCGCACGCCTTGTCGACCCGCTCGCGGTACTGCTCCGTCGTGACGCTGCTTGAAGACCCGTAGATCTCCGCCCTGACGTCGTCGTACATCTGCCAGGATCCGTCCGGCAGGCGGCGCGGCGTCCCGTCGCTGAGCAGGATGCCGAACTGCCGGCGCATCTGGGCGAGCGCCTTTCGCAGCGGGCCGCTGTGCGCGAACGGTCCGAAATACCTGGAGTGGTCATCCTTCTTCATCCGCACCAGTCGAAACCTGGGCAGTTCCTCCCGCGGGTCCACCCGCACGAGCAGGAAGCGCTTGTCGTCCGTGAAGTCGGTATTGTAGCGCGGCTTCCACTGCTTGATGAGCTTTCCCTCCAGAAGGATGGCCTCCGGCTCGGACTTCACCTCGATTGCGTCAAAGTCCGCGATCATCTCGACCAGGGCCCGGATCTTGGGGTGAAGCGTGAACGCGCGGGACGGCTGGAAATAGGAGGAGACCCTCTTCTTGAGGGCCTTCGCCTTGCCCACGTAGATTATGCTGCCTATCCGGTCCTTCATGATGTAGACACCGGGTCGGTCGGGCAGCCGCCGGACCTTCTCCTTAAGCGTCGGGGGAACCCCGCTATCTGAGTCGACGGCTGGCATTTTCCCGAGATTAGCCTAATTTCCGTGTCCGCAAAGCATGCTTTCAACGACCCTCCAGAAAACCGATTGAATAAGCCCGCTCACAAGCTGCATTACGAGCTTCTGACCATCGGCGACGAGCTCCTCCTCGGGCTCACGGCCAATGGCCACCTGACGTTCATCGGATCCCAGCTTGGCGCGAGGGGAATCGAGCTGCGCAGGAATGTCACGGTCACGGACGACGCGGAGGACATCGCCCGGCAGTTCCGGGAAAGCTGGAGCCGCGCCGACGTCGTCCTGACGACGGGGGGCCTCGGGCCGACCTGCGACGACCGCACGCGCGAGGCCATCGCCGGCGTTCTCGGGCAGGGACTTGTGTTCGATCCGGACATAGAGAGGCACATCCTGGACAGGTTTGCCCTATTCGGGCGGAAGATGACCCCGAACAACCTGAAGCAGGCCCACCGATTTGAGCGCGGCGCGGTGCTGCAGAACGCGAACGGCACGGCGCCCGGGCTTTGGGTGGAGCAGGACGGCCGCGTGCTGTGCATGATGCCCGGGCCGCCCAACGAGATGCAGCCGATGTTCGTCGAGCAGGTGCTTCCCAGGCTCGCGCGCCTCGGGCTCGTGAGCGACCGGGAGGCCTACGTCCAGCTTCGGACCGCGGGCATTGGCGAATCGCTCCTGGAGACTAAGCTCCAGCCAATCTTTGAGCGCCACGCGCCAGGCCTCGGCATAGCGTTCTGCGCGCATTCGGGACATGTCGACTGCAGGCTGAGCTCGCCCGGCGGCGAGCTTGGCTTCGCCGAGATCGGGGCGATCGCGGACGAGTGCGCCCGCCTGCTGGGCGAGGACTTCGTGACGCTCGGCGACGATTCGCTCGCGAAGGTGTGCGCGGATCTGCTCCGCTCGCAGGACAAGCGCCTCGCCGTAGCGGAGACGGCGACCGGCGGCCTGCTGGCGAACGCGTTCACGGACATATGCGGCGCCTCGAAATTCTTCTCGGGGGGATGCGTCTGCTACTCGAACGACTCGAAGATGCAGCTCCTGGACGTGCCGGAGTGCCTCCTCCTCCAGCACGGGGCCGTGAGCCCCGAGGCGGCCGTCGCGATGGCGACCGGGGCCGCAGAGAAGCTGGGTGCCGACTACGCCCTGGCGATCACCGGCTTTGCCGGCCCGTGCGGCGGCGCGAACGAGAATCCCGTCGGGACCATCTTCGTGGCCCTTCACGCTCCCCACGGGGTATGGTCCAAGAAGCTCAGCTACCCCGGGCCCCGCACCACGATCAAGCAGCGCGCGGTGAACGCGTCCCTCGACTGGCTGCGGCGCGAGTTGGTCCGCGCCATGAACGGCGCGACCGCGCAGACGAAGCGCCAGGGCGTCATGCAGTAGCCCCGCCGCCGGACATGAGGTTCCGGAGCGCGGCCAGGTATCTTTCGCGGGTCCCCGCAATCACGCCGGCCGGCAGCCGCGGGGCGGGCGGCCTCTGGTCCCATGAGATCCCGAGAAGGTGGTCCCGGACGAACTGCTTGTCGTAGCTCGGCGGCGACAGCCCGGGTTCGTAGCTTTCCCTCGGCCAGAAGCGCGACGAGTCCGGAGTCAGCACCTCGTCAATAAGCATCAGCGCGCCGCCGGAATCGGCCCCGAATTCGAACTTTGTGTCCGCAAGGATCATTCCCGCTTCGCGGGCCCGGTCGTGGCCGAACTGGTAAAGGGCCAAGCTCGCCGCCTTCGCCGTCTCATAAAGCGCAGGCCCCACCGCGGCGGATCCGCGTGCGTCGTCGATCGCCTCGTCATGGCTGCCCTTGGGCGCCTTGGTCGTCGGGGTGAAGATCGGCCGCGGAAGGCGGTCCGCCTGCCTAAGCCCGGCGGGGAGCTCAATGCCGCAGACGGAACCGGTCTTGGCATAGGAGCTCCACCCGCTGCCGGCAAGGTAGCCTCGCACAACGCACTCAATCGGAAGGGGGCTGAGCTTGCGGACTATCATGCTGCGCAGCCTCAGGTCGGCGCCGCGGATTCCCCGCCGGTCGAATTCAGCCTCCTGGTCCGGCAGGAGGTGGTTCGAGATGATCCCTGAGGTCCTCTCGAACCACCACAGGCTCATTTGCGTGAGCAGGATGCCCTTTCCGGGGATGCCGTCGGGCAGGATGACATCAAACGCCGAGAGCCTGTCAGAGGCCACCAGCAGCAGCGCGTCGCCTAGGTCAAAGATCTCGCGAACCTTGCCCGAGGCGATCCTCGGGAACGGGGCCTCGACCAAGGTAACGGCCCGGCCGGGAAGCCCGGACTCGATATCGGCAAAAGTCATCGATTGAGATTTCCACTCCGTCGGCCAAGGGCGAGCCGCAAAAATGCTCTTGCTTGGGCTGGCACCGGGCGTAGCTTGCCCGATCCCGTGCTACGTCCCCATCGTCTAGCCCGGTCAGGACACCACCCTTTCACGGTGAGAACCGGGGTTCGAATCCCCGTGGGGACGCCAGCGGTTCAAATAACTAGGATCCAGTGAGATGTGAAATCGGTGTTTTGAAGATGGGCAAAGTGACAATGTAGGTGACAATAAGACGCCGAGTGACGAGGACGACGCCGACGCTAAAGAAGGCATTAGCAAACTTGATTCTGCACAGGCCGGCTTATGCTTCGAAGCCGTGCTTCAGGTGTGCTCGTAGGCGACCCATGCGAACCTTCGTTTTGGTCCCGATGGACCCGCAAAAATCCGTAACCAGGCCTGCCAAGATACAACGGATCTAGTCGCCGTATACTCTTGATCGATGGCCTACCGAGATGACCACAACCGTAAGAATTCCCTGCTCCAAACGACAAAGAATCCGATAGTCGCTGACTCGGTAGCGCCAAAAGCCCTTTAATGACCCACGTAGCGGCTTCCCAAACTGGCGAGGGTCGATCGAGCCGGAAATTCTCGTGTCCAAGTAGGCAAAGATCTCCGCGGCCACGGAGGGCCCGAGATCTCTCAAATCGCGCAAAGCAGACTCTTCAACCCTGTAGACCCAACTCACGCTTGGCCTCCTCGGGCGTATAGAGCTTGGTCCCATTTTTCTCGTGGCTCTCCCAACGCGAGGAGGCAGTTCGATAATCTCTCTCGTCCTCGACAGCAGCCAAAAGGCCAGCGGCCAGGCTCTCTAGGCGAAGAAGTTTAGCATCATCCGACTGGCCCACACCTTCCAAAGCGGCTCGCTTAATGTAGGCAGCCGGGCTTATCCCGCGCTTTCTTGCTGCGACACCAATCCAGCGTTTTTCGGCATCGGTAAGTCTGATCGAAGTCGGTTTTGTCGAAGTCGCCATGCACTACAGCTGTATTACATTCTAACTTCTGTCAATTTCTTAGCTGCCCCGGCGCCGACGTTCGCGTTTGCATCGAGCCAGCGACTCCTAGGGATGACGTCCATTTAAAGGTTTTACAGCGTCCCATTAAAAGCGAGCCGCCGACCTGCAGAGCTGTACTTCCGATTCGCGCCGAGCAATTGGGAAATCGCCAATCGTATCTGAGAACCGGGGTTCGAATCCCCGTGGGGACGCCAGCTCGGGACATGGTGGCGCTTCCAATACCGAATGGCCGCTTTCGTGCGTAATTTTGTCGAGCAATGACGATGGCGCCGCTTTGAGATGACGGATCTCTTGTTCCTTGGCGGCCTTTTGAGCACCAAGTTCGTCTATCTCCCTGCGCAACGCCTCGATTCTGCTCGTGCGAAGCGATTCCGCGTTTCGAACCGGATTAGGTCCGGCATTGCGGGGAATCGGTGTTTCCATACGGTGGCTTTCCGGGTTGATTCTTGCGGCGCCGGTGGAAGGAGGCAGGCAGGTTTGGTGCGGCGGGCGTAGCCAGCTAGCTGAACCACGCATTCGTGCCCGTTCACGGCATAAGGGAATGGCCGCAATTGCTCTAAGACCGGAATGCCCCCAGAGGGCGGTCTTCAGCGCAGAAGGATAATGTATTCTTACCGGAGTGCGCTTTTTCATTTGTCGGTAAGAAATTATCTGTCAGTAAAAACATTTGCATTTCCCACTCACAAACCTATTCTTACTGACAAATAGAAACATGATTTTCAGTAAGAAGACTCCCATCCGCTACCAATCAGAGTTGGTGCAACAATTTGCGCAACTCATTGACCAAGAACGTGAAATTTCTTGGGACAGGCATACCCTAGCTGGGGAAAGTAGATCATCGGAGCTAAGCCTTACCATCGACGGACGAAAGCATCACTTTAAGCCCCAATACTCGATAGCCCCCGCTAGCGAGGAAATCGTGCGTTTGGCAGCTACTTCCAAACCAGCAAACCTTCTCGTCGTGCCCCGGTTGACACCGGCCCTCGTGGAAGCCTGCAAAAAAGAGCGTTTGAGTGCCGCCGATCTTAACGGTCGCCTCTATCTTCGAGGGCCTGGTCTACTGATCGACCGAAGTGCTATACCGGGCCGCGATTTTCGCTTCGAACTTGAACCTCGAAACATCTTTGTAGGAAAAAGCGTCCGGATCGTGCGCACGCTTCTCACCGATCCTCAGCGCCATTGGACCCAAGCCGAACTGGTGAAGCGGAGTGGGGCCAGCTCCGGCCTCGTTTCTAGAATTGCGACCCATCTCCTACGGCAAGGACTGCTTAAAAAAGTGGATGCCCGCCGTTTTTATGTGACGACAACTTCGGCCCTTTTGGACGCGTGGGCGGAAGCCGACGATTTTTCAAGGCGAGTCAGCACGCACCGCTACACGGGGTTGAGTGCCGAACCGTTGAATCTTGCCCGTTCCCTGCGCAATGCCCTTGTCCATTCACCCGATGCACCCCTGTTCGCCTTCACCCAATGGACCGCGGCTTGGCTGCGGCATCCCTTCACGGAGCCCCCCGTCGTTTCTATTTATGTCTCCCGCCTTCCGGGTTTGGACGTGCTTGAGAAACTTGGGTTGCGTCCCGTGAGCGATGCCGGTCGGGTGTGGTTTTACATCCCCACGGACGAGGGCGTGTTTCTGGAAAGACAAACCGTCGAGACGCTACCACTCGCGACAGACGCTCAAATCTACATCGATTTACTTAATACCGGCTTACGCGGCCCGGACCAAGCCCAAGCGCTGCGGGAGTGGGAGGGATTCTGTCGTCCATGAAATTTGCCTCGTACGCAGAATATGATCCGAAGGGCATCGCCCTTTCCATCCCGGCGCTCGTAACGGTGTGGGCCGGAATTCAGCGTTACTCTGAGGAACTGGTCGTGGTTGGCGGCCTGGTGCCTCACTTTATCTGCCGTGATCCCGACTTGGGCACGCAACTGCCCCGCCCGGCTACATTGGATGTGGACATCGGTATTGCGCTGGGCGCTTCTTCCGGCCAATACGGCAGCCTGAGCGCCGACCTTCAGGGTCAGGGATTTCGCCCCAGTAAGAAATTCGAAAGCCGCTTCGAGCGCGTGGTGGGAAACCACACCATCTACTTGGATTTCCTCGTCGAACGACCTCCAGGAACGAAGGGCGTCGTCGTTGTGGACGATGTCCCCGCCAACATTCTGCCGGGAATAGACCGCGCGCTCACGACCGCACGCACGCTCGTGGTAAATGGTAAGGACCTTTTCGGCGCAGAACAAAGCCTCCCGATCCGCGTTTGCGAGGTCGGACCGTTCTTGGTGATGAAGCTGCGCGCCTTCGCGAGCCGGCAGGCACCAAAGGATGCGTTCGATTTGCTCTATACCTTGCTCCACTATGACGGAGGCACCGACGCCGCGGTCGCCGCATTTCACGTCGAAGGGGCCGCCGGCAATCTCGCATTTCAGGATGCTGCCGCCTGCCTTCGCCAGCATTTTGGAAACGAGGATGCTGCGGCTCCCGTTCGCGCCGCCCACTTCGTTCATGGACCGGTGACGTCCGGCGAATCCGGCGATATACGCCTCCTGCGCCGGCAAATTCAACAAGATGTCGTGTCGATGGGATTACTCCTGAATCGCGCAACCTGAAGACCTGTGATTGCCCACCTTCGCCAGCCCCGCCCTGAGAATTGAAGCCATGAAGAGAGCGCCCAAAAAGAATGAATGAGCCCGCAAAAGGCCCATTGGTTCTTCCAAGCGGCATCTGAAATACTCTCATCGCAGGTTGCCAAAAGGTTGTCGAAAATCCTGTTTCCGCCTTCACATCAGCACACGTTTCTGCATCTTGCTTCCAGTTCTAGGAAACCAATCCTCAATAAGTTCGCGTCAGCCGAGCGACTTAGCTTCAAGCGTCGTCAAGGTTCGAATCCCCGTGGGGACGCCAGCTCAGGTGTTTCTAACCACAGCGTCTTAAGTAATTGCACATGACCGGAGACCTCTCCATGTTGGTGGCACATGAAGGCACTGACGATATCCGATCGGGAAGAGATGATCCTGGCTTTGCAGGACGAGATACGTCGCAGCCCCGATGCCCGGTACGATCACCGGTTGCACGGGGTGTTGCTAGTAGCCGAGGGGATGAGTTGCCGGGAAGCGGCGAGGGCCTTGGGCGATTCTCCTGGAACGGTGGTAAACTGGGTGCGCCGTTTCGAGCGGCGGGGATTCGGCGCCTTGAACGAGGGCGAGCGAACGGGCCGGCCCAAGCGACTGGACCCAAAGGATATGGCGAAGGTCGAGACAGCGCTACGGCGGTCTCCAGTCGATTACGGGCCTCCGGCGCAGCTGTGGGACGGGCCCTTATTGTCGGCTTTCGTGCAGAAGCAGTTCGGGGTGACCCTGAAGGTGCGCCAGTGCCAACGGCTCTTTCGCCAATTGGGTTTCCGGCTGCGCAAACCGCGCCCGCAGATTGCCCAAGCCGACCCGCTCCTTCAGGCGGCGGTAAAAAAAACTCCGTCGACTCGCCGTCGACCCTAGAGTCGATCTCTGGGCGCTGGACGAAGTCCATTTCCAGCAGCACGGCAGCCGGTGCCGCATGTGGGTTCCACCGGAAATCCGGGACCCGGTTTGCCGTCATGCGCCGACCCGCAAACTTATCAGCTATTTTGGGGCCGTCCGGATCCGAGACGGACGACTGTTCGCTTCCAAACCGGGGGGGCGCTTCGATGCCAAAACCTCCTGGTCCTTCCTTCGCAAGTTGCGGCGCAGGAGCCGACGCCGCGGCCGCCGCGCCATCGTCATCATCGACAACGCTCGGTATCACCATGCCACTCTTCACGCCGAATGGCGCCGCCTTCAGGAGCCCGGCTTCATCCTGCTTTTCCTCCCTCCCTACAGCCCGAACCTCAACCCCATCGAGCGGGTATGGAAACTTCTCCGCAAACTCTGGCTCCACAATCGCTACTTTCCGACTCTCGCTGAGCTCACCCAACTCGTCGACAGGCAGTTCGCGACTTGGGCGCGCCCCAATTCCACCCTTCGCAAGCTCTGCTCGGTCTGATAGCATGTTCAATTACTTACGACGCTGCGTTTAATAATACACTTAGGGAAACCACGAAGCTAGCTTGCCAAGTTGACGTGGCAACCTCAGCACAAATCACGCAAAGTTTGTCATCCGCCGCTTCGAAAAGCGGAACGGCGTCACGTCGTGGCGAGTGTTCATTGCCTCGAGAATAATTGCCGATCCATCCGACACTGCGGGCTCGAACGAGCCAACCCCTAGAAGGAGCTTTCGCCAAGCGCGAGCGTTGTATAATGGTAATCGTGTGAGCTTCCCAAACTTCAATTCGGGCTCCGATGGCGCGCGGGAAGCGGGCCTCTGCCGCCGCGCATTCGTTCGGTCCGCCATTCGGGGATCACTTGCGCTAGCCTCGGCCGGGATGTGGCCCTTTCACCTGCTTGCCGGGATCTCATCACCAGCCGATCCTGCCTCGGGCCAGCCTGAGAGCACCCGTCGCATGGCTGCCCTGCTTCGGCGGATAACTCGGGACGCGGATCCAATGCAAAATGGGTGGCGCAATTCCGAGCGGGCGACGTTGCTGCGGAACTCTCTGGCGCAGGCCACCGATCCGCGAGAGAGGGTCACGATCTTGGCTAAGATCGGCCACGAATTGCTGCGAGCGGGCGATCCCTTGGGAGCACTCAAGGCGAACGATTCAATGGAACGCGTGCTACAAGAAAATGGCATCCCGATGGACGATAAGATGCGGTACGCGGACCTTTCGTTCAAGGCGCTCTGCCACATGCGTACCGGCGAGCTGGAAAACTGCAGCACCAATCACAATGCGGATTCATGCATTTTTCCGATTCGGGGGCTGGGCGTTCACTCGATCAGGCGCGGTTCGCAGAATGCTGTCGAGGTGCTGTCGGAGCTGCTTGAACACTATCCATCGGACCTCAAGGCACGCTGGTTGCTGAACATTGCCTACATGACCCTCGGCGAATATCCCGACAAGGTTCCTGCAAAGTGGTTGTTCGATCCGAACCTCTTTGCATCCGAATACGACATCAAGCATTTCAGCGACGTCGCCCCCAGCGTCGGGCTGGACATTAGCGGGCTGGCGGGCGGCTTGGTCCTCGAGGATTTTGACAACGACGGATTCCTCGACCTGATGGTTTCATCATCGGGCGTCAACGACCAGTTGCGGTTTTTTCACAACAACGGAAACGGAACCTTCACGGAGCGCACCGAGGAGGCGGGACTCGTGGGCGAGGTCGGCGGGCTCAACCTTGTTTCCTGTGACTACAACAACGACGGCCTCATGGATGTGCTTGTGCTGCGCGGAGCATGGCTTGCCGCCCAGGGCCACTACCCGTGTTCGCTGCTTCGCAACAATGGAGACGGCACATTCACCGACGTGACCGAGGAAGCAGGCCTCATGAGTCTACATCCGACGCAGACGGCGGTCTGGTTTGACTACAACGGCGACGGCTGGCTCGACCTGTTCATTGGAAACGAGACCGGGCGCGGGGACTCGAATACATGCGAGCTCTTCCGGAACAACGGCGACGGCACCTTCACCGAGTGCGCGGCGGAACACGGCTTGGCCGTTGTGGGATTCGTCAAAGGGGTCGTAAGCGGCGACTTCAACAACGACGGGCGCCCGGACCTGTTCATATCCCGTCTAGACGGGCCGCCCATGCTGTTTCGCAACGACGGCCCTGCGGGCCCCGACAAGTCTTCGCGCGCCCCGTGGCGCTTCACAGACGTGGCCGAGGCCGCCGGCATTACGGAGCCGGAAGTCAGCTTTCCCTGCTGGTTTTTCGATTACAACAACGACGGATGGCCGGACATATTTGTCTCGGGATACTCGACCAACGACGTGGGCGATGTCGCGGCGGACTATCTCGGCCGACCCAGCGCAGCGGAGCGCGCCAGGCTCTATCGCAACAACGGCGATGGCACCTTCACCGATGTCAGCAAGGAATGCGGCGTCCACAAGCTGCTCCTCACAATGGGCAGTAACTTCGGTGACTTGGACAACGATGGCTGGCTGGACTTCTACTTGGGCACCGGCGCTCCGGATCTGGCCGTACTGATCCCCAATCGGATGTTTCACAACGACGAAGGAAAACGGTTCCAGGACGTCACCACATCCGGCGGCTTCGGCCAGTTGCAGAAGGGGCATGCAATCGCCTTCGGCGATATTAACAACAATGGCACCCAGGACATCTATTCCGTCGTTGGCGGTGCCTTCGAGGGGGACAGCTACCATCACCAGCTCTTCGCAAATCCGGGCCATGGGAACAACTGGCTCAAGCTGAAGCTCGAGGGCGTGACAACAAACCGGGCCGCAGTCGGGGCGCGGATAAAGGTCGTCGTCCCGACGGATGACGGCGAGCGAGCGATTCATCGGACCGTCGGTCCTGGCGGAAGCTTCGGTGCCGCACCGATGAGGCAAGAGATCGGACTCGGCCGAGCCCGAACCGTCGCGCGCGTTGAGGTATTCTGGCCGATTTCAGGAACGATACAGGTATTCAAGGGAATGGAGATCAATCGGTTCTACCATATTCGCGAAGGCGGCGCCCCGACGCTGGTCGAACTCAAGAGCTTCAAATGGCCAGCATCGAGTGTGACATAGGTCAGTAGCCGATCGACCAGGAACGGCTTGATGACGCTTTCACGACCAAGGATCGCACTCGGGACGGCCATTTTGCTGCTGTTCGCTTCTAGGGTTTGCTCCGCGCAGCCGCAGCCGCCGAGTTCGGTTTCGTCCGACCCAACCCAATCACCCAAAACGCCCGTAGTGACGCCTCCATTCAGTCCCCCATTGGAGGCGTTTTCGGAGGTCGGTTCCGACTTGGTGATGTCCACTCACCTCAATGAAATGGGGTGGAGCGAGGCGCAAATATCGACCTTCATCGACGGAATCCGTTCAGCGTTTGCGGGGCAGCCAGTTCCACTGACGGACGCCGCACGACAGATCAGCGAAATGATAAATCAGCGCAAGGCGGAGATCGAGGCGCGTGAAACTGAGCAGGAATTCGTAAGGCCGGGACGGCTCGAGAGCTACCTGAAGGACATTTGCAAGCGCCTAAAGTTGAAACGCGCGGACAGCGGTTTGTGCTATGCGATCCAGCCCGGCGAGTCCGGTATGAGGCCCGGACCGGATGACACGGTCGTCGTCAGCTTCACCGCAAGGGCTTTCGACGGCACGACCGTGCTGCCGCAGCTTAGCGACCAAAAGGCGCATATCAAGTTGGCGGATACTTTCCCCGGCTTCAAGGAGGGCATCCAGATGATGAACGTCGGCGCCCAGGCATTGTTCGTCCTGCCGCCGGCATTGTCCTTTGGCGCCGGCAAGTGGCCGCCGGGCGTGGTTCGCGGCACGCCCCTGATCTTCCAGGTCACACTGGAAAACGTGGTCAGCGGCGACAAATCGCGCTAGGCTAGAAGCCGGACTAGAGCTGGCTGCGCAGGTCGCCGGGCAGCAAGCCGACCGCGAGGTCGCGGAGCCGCGGATCGGCGATCTCAAGGCGGAAGGAGTGGCCCAGCATTAGGAGGTCAAACAGCGAGCCCGTGGTGAGCGACCTAAGCCTGGCCTCGTTGACCTCCGCCAGGCAGCGGCGCGCCTGATCGCGCGACAACTCGATCCGCCCCGCCTGAGCCATGACAATGGCCACGCTGACGGCCTGTCCCAAGGAAGGTAGCGCTCGCCGCCGCCCCAAAGGCGGGCCGCAAGCGCGTCCACGGTCCCGGTCGCGGCAGCAGCGCCGCCCCGCGCGGCCTGCACCTGCGCCCGCGCGGCAAGGGCGCCGACGTCTGCAGGATACTTCCGCAGCCCGTCGCCGACGGCGGCCGCCTCGTCGGGGTCCCCTATCTCGACCAGATACTCCGCCAGGCGGCTCGCGGCAGCCGCTGGGCTCTGCTCGGCAACCACCTCAAAGACCAGGACCGATGGTCCCGCATTCCCAGCGCTCACCGGCGCTTGATAGGGCACCGGTCGCAGCCATAATGGAAGGTGGAAGCGGCGCAGCTCGCCTGCGAAAAGATTTGGCCGGCTCGAATACTGCGCCGCCAAGTAGGGCCTGGCAAAATTGTCGAAGAAGGGATCCCACAAGGGAAGTACGACGTACCTGATCCCGCGCCCTTAGATGTAATCCTGCGCCTCATCCATCGTGGACGCACTGGATATGGCGACGGTAACGCCGAACCCGGCCGTGCTGTCGGGCGCAAAGGATCGTATCCCCGTGGGGACGCCAGCTCATGTGTTTATAACAAGATAGTGTAAACAGCCCGTATGATCGTCGGTGAGCCAATGGCTTGCACCCATTTGGCCAACTCTTTCTCGACTCACAGAAGGCATTTTGCGTGATCCCGCGTTTCAGGCCCCTCATTTGTTTCCGCCGTTTTCCCGTCTCGGCTCTCGGAAACGGGAATCCGCCCCCCGGCCTCAGCTGCGGACGCTTCTTGCATGCTGGGCGATGATCTCCTGCCGCACGCCCACCGCCGTGACCTTGGGTTTTAAATTCAGATGGTGCTCCTGTCGGTAGGCGCGCGTGAATTCCACCCCGAAGAATAGTATGGCGCACGAATAGTATACCCAGATCAGCACCGCGACGAGAGAGCCCGCGGTTCCGTAGACGGAGGCGACCGTCGAATGGGCGAGGTACAGCGCGATGAGGTAATGCCCGACGGTGAAAAGGACCGCTGTCAAGACCGCCCCGAGCCCCGCGTCGCGCCAGCGCATCTCGACGTCGGGCATGACCTTGAACAACAGCGCAAAAAGTCCGGTGATCACCACCAGGCTGACCCCGCCATCCGCTATCCTCAAGACGGTCGACCCAACCATCCCTTGGCCGAAGTGCCCGAGTGCGCCGCTCAGAAGGGTGGTAAGCAATAGCGACACCAGCAGCAGGAACCCGATCGTCAGCACCATGGCAAAGGATATCAACCGGTGCCCCACAAGCACAACCCAGCCGCTCTTGCTGGGCCTCGTGCGGACCCCCCAAATGTCATTCAGGGACCCTTGAAGCTGGCTGAACACCGTGGTCGCGCCCACGAGCACTAGCACGACTCCGACGACCGTGGCGAAAACGCTGTCGTGTTCCGCCTGGCTGGCTTTCGCCACCGCCGTGATCATTTCCGCGCTGGCCGGCCCCATCAGGGCGGTGATCTGTTTCTCAAGCTGGTTTCCCGCGGCCTCCTTGCCCAGGAAAACACCGGCCAGGGTGACCGCGATGATCGTGATGGGTGCAAGGGAGAAAAGGGCGCAAAAACTGACCGCCGCGGAATGCTTGAAGACGTTGTCGTTGTTCCAGGCCCTCGCCGCATGCAGGAAGATTTTCGCCCATTTACGCATAGCCATTAGACGGGCGCCTCCCGCCAACGGTTCCATAGGCTTATCTGCATTTCTGCCCCCTCCAACGCCGCAAGTTTGGCGGGTGAATCGGCGAGACCCGCGGGTCCTTTCGAAACGGGGCTTGAAGTCCGAAACTCCCCTATAGAGAGTTTGCGTCTACTCGACCGCTTCAGGAACACACAAGCGAATTGGCCACCGAAAAAGAGCAGCTCTATGGAACATGGCGTCTAGTGAGCGACGTCCGGCAGGACGTCGAGACCGGCGCTAAGACGGACAACTTCGGCAAACACCCGCAGGGGTTTCTCTCCTATTCGCGGGACGGCCGCATGAGCGCGATCGAGGTTGCGGAGCAGCGCCCGAAACCGACGGACTTGGCCAAGCTGGGCGACGCTGACAGGGCGGCGCTTTTTCGGACGCTGCTAGCGTATGCCGGGACGTTTTCTTTCGACGGGCGGGTGGTGACCCACCACGTCGACGTCTCCTGGAACAACAACTGGACCGGGACGGACCAGGTCAGAAATGTCAGGCTGGAGGGGCGAATGCTCTACATCACGACCAACGTTCAGCCGAGCGCGATCGACGGCAGGCCATGCATCGGAATCCTGACCTGGGAGAAGATTGAATAGCCGTCCGGCCCGCCGCATGCTTTGGTAGGGCGTGCCCGAGGCCACGCTCCTATCCCGCTCGCTCCGCGACCGATTGGTGTCCACGCCGGCCTTCTTCCCGCATATGGCGCTTGAGCCGGTGCTCGAGGCGTGCAGCGGCATGGGATTCTCACAGTTTGAGGGTTTCACCGAATGGGCGACTTCGAGGCTCGACTGGAGGGACGATCCCGCGACGCCCAGGCGACTGGCGGAGTCGATGGGGCTTCGGTTCTCGTCATTTCACCTTCCAACGGCCACAAGCGAATCCGATGCCCAGCTGGGCGACCTTATGGTCGCGGCCCGGTATGCCGTCGGCCTCGGGGCCAAAGTGGTGCTGTTTAAGGCGGCCAACCGCGCTCTGTATGGGAGCGTTGGCCGCAGATTTCTCGACGCGCTGGCGGCGGAGTCTCTCGCGCTTACGCCGGTCCTGCAGAACTACCATGGCGGCCCAATCGACACACCGGACGATTACCGGGAGGTGCTTCTGGGCCTGAACCATGATCCAAGGATGAAGGCACTCCTCGAGGTCGGTCAGTTCCAGCGAACAGGAGTCGATTGGAGGCAGGGTTGGGCGTTGATGGAGGGCCGCATTGCCCTGATTCACGTCAATGATATCCGGGACGGCCGCTCGGTGTTCTACGGGACCGGAGACGTCGACTTCCGCGGCCTGATGCAGCGGGTGAGGACGTCGGGCTTTGACGGCAACATCGTGGTGGAGCTGGAGCTTTCAACTCGCGAGACCGCGCCCCAGGAGACCATCGAGGGCGTAAAGCGGGCCGTCGAGCATCTGGAGAAGCTCTATTTGGAAGCTTGAGCTCGGCGCAGGCGCGACCCGGCATTTCTCTCATTTATGAACCGCCCCAATCCAGATCCCCGGCTTTGCATCGTCGGAGCCGGCCGTCTCTCCACGGAACGAATCTATCCCTACATTGGCGCCGCGGGCGCCCAGATCGTCGGCATATGCGACCTCGAGACCGAAAAGGCCGAGAGGAACGCCCGCCGTTTCGGGGGCACGCCGTACAACGATGTTGCGAGCATGCTCGGCGAACAGAAGCCAGACGGCGTCGTCATCTGCGTTGGACCGGCAGCCCATGCGACCCTCGCAAAGCTGGCCCTCAACCTCGGATATCCGGTCTACACCGAGAAGCCGCCCGCGCTTTGCAGTGCGGACGCGCTGGATGTGGCCCGGGTGGCGAGGAAGGCAGGCCTTCTTTGCACAACCGCGTTCAAGAAGCGCTACTCCCAGGCCTACGTGCGGGCGAAGCAGTGGATCGACCAGCGACCGGCGTCGGACCTGCTGTCGCTCTCGTTCGACTACTGCTCCGCCTACTACGACAACAAACCCCCGCGCACGCTGCTGTCTGACTTCAGCATCCATGTCATCGATCTGATCCTCTACCTGTTCGGCGACGTCGAGTCGGTGTTCGCATTCACGAAGGAACATCACGCCTACGCGGTCTCGCTGCGTTTCGCCAACGGTGCCGTCGGGACGCTCAACACGAACGACGGGCGCTCGTTCGCCATCCCGACCGAGGAGGTCGAGATCAGCGCGCGCGACGGCTGCTTCATGACGGTGCACAACTCGTCGTCATGGCGCATCACCGAGAGGAACCAGCCCTCCGAGTGGCGGGAGCCGCCGACGTTCACGTCGCTCGGCGACAGCGGGCGGGAGACGGGGCACCTGGCGGAGATCGAGGACTTCGTAGCAGCCCTCAGGGAGGGGCGCCGCACCACGCGCTCGGAGATCTATGAAAGCTACAAGACGATGGTGCTCTATGAGGCGATCAAGCGGGCATCCGAGATGGGCGAGGTCGTGAAGGTGCGCTATGAGGCCATCTAGTGCCGGCCCCCCGAGCCTGGACGGCGCCGCGATGCCGGAGTTCAGGCGGAGCTGGAAGGTCCTGTTCGCCTCGATGGTCGGCGTCAGCCTGTGTGTCACCGGCCTGCCGAACTATGCCATAGGCCTGTTCACCGACCCCCTTTCGCGTGAATTCGGATGGTCGCGTTCCGCAATCAGCCTTTGGAGCGTCTGGCAGATGGGCGCACTCGCGTGCATCACCCCAGCGGTCGGATTCCTGATCGACCGCTTTGGCACGCGATCCATTGCGCTGATCTCCATCCCGCTGTTTTCCGCGGCGATCGCGAGCATGAGCCTGCTCGCGGGTGATATAAGGATGCTTTACCTCGGCGCGGTCGCCACGTCGGTCTTGGGCGGCGGCACCATAGTCACCCTCTACAGCAAAACGGTCAACGGCTGGTTCAGAAGGGGACGCGGACGCGCACTGGGGTTCATGGGATCCGGCATAGCCCTCGCGTCGATTTTCGGCCCGCGCCTGCTGCAACCGGTTGTCGACCGCATGGGCTGGCGCGCGGGATTCCTCCTTCTTGCGCTACTGGTGCTGGCGGCTTTCCCGCTTGTCTATTTTCTTCTCTTCGAGCGGCACCCGGGTGCCCCGGATACTTCGCCCAAGACGGGCCTCACGCTCAAGCAGGCATTGCGGACTCCCGTCTTTTGGTACCAAGCCGTGACATATCTCCTCATGTCGCTCCTGACCAATGGGATCATGATTTCCCTGGTCCCTTTTCTTACCGACCAGAAGTTCACTCGCGCCGACGCTGCGGCTCATTTGGGCCTCTTCGGCGTGTCGTCGCTGCTGGGCAGACTCGCCTCGGGCTTTGTTTTCGACCGCTTCCGCGCCCCACCCGTTTGCGCGGCGGTTTATTTCCTCGCGGCCCTCGCGGCCGCGGCCCTGGCAGTCTTCGGCGTCAGGTTTTCGTCCGCATGCATCATCGTGACTGGCTTGGCCCTGGGCTCCGAAACCGACGCCTTGAGCTACCTTACCGCGCGCTATTTCGGCATGCGAGCATACGGGGAAATTGCGACCCTCTTTGCGGTGGGAATAGCGATCGGGAACGGAATTGGCCCGTTTGCCATCAGCCGGCTTCGCGAGGCCTCCGGCGGCTACGAGGTTCCCTTCCTCGTCGTCGCCGCACTCACGGCCGTCGCCGCCGCCCTGATGGCATTGCTGGACCGTCATCCTTACCTTGAGTACACCTAGCGCCGAATTGGCCATTCGTTGGCCAATCGAATCGCCCATTTCGAAAACTGAGTGTGGCGACCGGGGTTCGATTTCCCGAGAGAGCGCCCGGCTGGAGGAGTGTAATCCGGGCACGGTATGGGATCAACTGCGGTAAGGGCCTCTGCGAGAATCATCATGCTGGTTTCACCGCCTCACCTTCCGGTCGAATCGGCTTCAAACCCGCGCTGCGCCTCGCAACACTGCCCCACGGGCAGCGTTTGCCCCAAACCCAATGTCACGAGCACCTGTGCGAAGCCAAAAGGCCCGGGCCAACAGCGAATATACTCGAAGAATCGATCGAGTCATCGACTACCTTCGCGCGAATCTGGATCGTCAGGTGAAACTCAAGGAACTGGCCAAGGTGGCCTGCTTCTCGGAGTTTCACTTCCATCGGATCTTTGGCGCGGTCGCGGGCGAAACGGTGAATCAATTCACGAATCGGCTTCGTCTCGAAAAGGCCGCCCGGTTGCTGCGTTTTTCCCAACAAAGCTTGACCGATGTCGCCCTGGAGTGCGGCTTTTCATCATCGGCCACGTTTTCACGCGCCTTCCGCTCCGGCTACGACACGTCGCCCAGCCAGTTCCGAAAAAACGGCGAAATCAAAAAGCGCAAGATACGCAAAGCAATCTACACGGGACAGGAGTATGTTCTCCCCATGAGCGCGGCGGAAAAGAAAGCGGCTTTCCCGGTAAGGTTGATCGACCTTCCCCAAAGGAACGTTGCCTATATTCGGGTCGTCGATGCCTTCGAAATGGATCGGGTGCTGGCCGCCTGCAAGACGATGATCGCATGGGCCAAATCCCAGAATATCTTTTCGCGAGGTGTCCTTTTCGGCATGACGTTGGACGATCCGGACGTGACGCCGAAACGGCTTTATCGTTACGAGGTCTGCCTGGCGTCGTCCTCTCCATTTGAGTGCATGGAGGGGATGTCGAGGTTAACACTGCCAGCCATGCGCTATGCAGCCATAAAGGTTTTCGGCGATATCCGCAGGGTCGCGACGGCGTGGGACTACCTAATCCGGAGTTGGCTGATTAACAGCGCCTTCGAGCCCGAGCACGCGCCCGCACTGGAGATCTTCCTGGACAAGGAAAACGCGACGGATTGGTCGCATTTTGAATTGGAGCTATGCTTGCCAATTCGGAGATTCGCCGCGATGAAACCTTAATTTGAAATTTATGATGAAGATTCCGCCCACGCTCATGTCAAAACTCTCCCTTCTGATCCCGCTGATCTGTCTCTCGGTGTCGGCGTTCGCCGAATCCCCGCCGGTGAAAATCCTTTATGTTGGCGCAATCTCGATTAACCCGAGCCAGGATGCCAAGGTTCTGGCAGAATGGTATGCCCGGTTGGGAATCGAGACCAAGGAATTCAAAGAGGGATATTACGCCAAGATCGACACTGCCGCCGGGACGCTGGCCTTTGGCATCCATCCCAAAAAGGCGGATGCGCCGAAGAAATCGTCCGCGAGCGTCTCCGTCGTATTTCGCGTTGAAGATTTCGAGGGGAGCTTGGCATCCCTGAAGGCCAAGGGACTCTCGCCCGAATCGACTGAGGGCGATCAGTTCGGGCAGTTTGCGCACTTTCACGATCCGGATGGCAACGAAGTGACAATCTGGGGAAAATAATGACCCCAAGGGAAACAAGCGTTCTCCGGCTTTAATTCTCCCACATCACTCAACGCCCTGCGACAAGAGCCCCGTCAAATCCCCCTGCGCAGCCAGATGCGATACTCGCCACCGGAGGCGCCTGCGTCAGCGAACGGGACCAGCGCTACATCGACCGGGGCATCGTCCCACGGCCCTCGCACCTTCGTTCTAAAAAGCAATCCGCCCGCGGAGGCCATGAGAACCGGCTCGGCACCAGGCGCAAGGCGCAGCGCGGGAATGGACTCAACCTTGGGATTGCTGGCGGAGTCCACCGCGAGGACAAAGGGGCCCCACGCCAGCGCCACCCGGCCAAAGTTTGTGTATTCGCCTCGAATCACGCGTCCACGCAGGGAGAATGACAGGTCGACCTTGTCTCCGTCATGCCACGTCTGGGCCGGAAGCGAGGCCCATCCACCGTTGCTGAGGACATCGCCGGCCCGGAATGGCGCCGCCCATTGGGGCACGCGGACCTTCAGCGCGAAGCTCACGGGCTTTCCAGTTCTGACGACGAGGGTTGACCGGCCCTCCGTGGGAAACCCGCTCTGCTGCACGATTTCCACAGGGTCACCGCCCACCTGGAACCGCGCGCTTGAGGGCTCGAATGTGCTCACATATAGGGTGCCGGGGGCCCACAGGTAGGCGGCCATTGGCGCCAGGGCCAGGGCCCGCGGGCCGCTCGAGTGGCAGCACGTGATGCCCTTGTCGTAGTGCTTCAGTCCCTCCAGCGCGGTGTAGTAGCACCAGTCGTCGCCCCGCGGGTTCTGGGCGGCCGTCAGGTGGTTGTAAAGGGATCGCTCGATCTCGTCCGCATATGCCACGTTGCCCGTGAGGCGCAGCAGCTGCAGGTTCAGCTGGATCCATGTCGTCGTCACGCACGTCTCGCCAACGTGCGCATCCTCGCCGTTGGGCAGCTCGTGGTCCGCCCCGAATTTCTCGTAGTTGCTTGAACTGCCGGTGAGATAGAGCCTGTTCTGAACGATGTCCGTCCACGCGTTCGTGACTGCGGTCAGCAGGCGCACGTCACCGGTGACGCGGGCGAGCTCGCAGATGCCGACCAGGTTCGAAAGCATCTCGTAGGCCTTCCTGTTTGCGGTCTTGCTCACCTGCTTTGCGGTGAGGAGGGTCTTGACGATCGCGGGTCCGCCCGGCTCGTCGTAGGCGCTCACGATGTAGCGGGCGAATGCAAGGTAGCGCTCGTCGCCCGTGACACTGTACAGTTCCACGATCGGCTCGAGAACGCTGGTCGCGGCCATTCCGACATGGGTTCCCGCCGCGAGGATGCTCTTCTTTGCCGGGAAAGTGGCGATCAGCAAGTCGGCCGCCCGGCGGGCGCCCTCGAGCGCGGGCTGGTTGCCGGTATAGCGATAGTAGGTCAGGAGCCCGATGATGCTGTACTTGTGGGACCACACGTCCCAGTCGGCGTCCGGATAGAGGCCGAAGCGCTCGGCCGGGATGTACGTGCCCAGGTAGCCGTCGGGCTCCTGCGCCGCGACAAGCTGTGACGCGACATCATCGAGCTTGTGCCTGAGCGCCTCGTCGCCCGTATATGCCCAGGCGAGGGTCGCGGCATGCAGCCATTTGCCCACGTGCTCGCCGACGTAGGATTGCTCACCCGGCTTCTTGATGTAGCCGGCCAGAAGCGGAACGGTGTCCACAACCTCAAGGCGCCCGCGCACGTTCGCATCGATCCGCGCCCCGAGCCAGCCTTCAATCCTCACTGCGGAGGGATCGAGGGGCTGCAAGACGTCGGGCATCGCCGGGACAACCTTGTAGGGCACCGGTGTCATTGGCGCCATTTCCGCACCCACCAGTGGCTGGGCGAGAAGCAGAAGGACCACGATGCTTCGCATAAGGGTTCCATGATTCTCGGTCCAAGAGGCGATGACAAGCCGCTTCCCCGCGGAACCCCGAGGCAACCGCAGCTTCAAGGCGCCTTGACTTGGCGCGCCCTTCTTGAGCTCTAGGTGCCAGCAAGGACAGAAGGCGCCTTCGCAGCGCGGAAGGCGTGGAGGTTGCCCCAATCCGACTGCACCGAACCTGTCGCCAACGGAGCCAAAATGAAGAAGACCCCATCGATCGCATTCCTGCTGGCGGTCCAGCTTGTCGCCTCCATTGCGAACGCCGCCACTCCCTTTGTTCTCGACCTCTGGCAGGGAAAGCCGCCTGGCGACCTTCCCACTCGCGGCGCGGAAAGGACCATCGTCGCCGACTCGCCGCAATATGGGAGAAACCTTCTTATCACCAACGTAACAAAGCCCACGCTCACGGTGTACCCTGCCCCCGGGAGAAACTGCGGCACCGCCATGATCATCTGCCCGGGCGGTGGCTACTGGAACCTCTTCTGGGACAAGGAGGGCGAACAGGTCGCCTCGTGGCTCAACTTGAACGGCATGACCGGCATCATTCTAAAGTACCGCGTACCCAGGCCGCCCAACGTCCCCGAGGAAGCGCTTCCGATGGGGCCCCAGATGGACGCCCAGCGGGCCGTCCGGGTCGTGCGAAGGCACGCTGCGGAATGGGGGATCAACACGAGGCGGATCGGGATGGTCGGCTTCTCGATGGGGGCGCACCTTTCGGCGGCAACGGCGACAAACTTTGAGAAGCGGGCCTACGAGCCCATCGATGCGATCGACGAGGAGGAGAGTAGCCGGCCGGATTTTGCGATCCTCTGCTATCCGGATTGGCTGAACGCGGCGAGGTATGGAGGGAGCAGTAACGAGCTGTCGCCCGCCATGCATATCCCGCGGGATACACCGCCCATCATGCTTATCCACGCCTCCGACGACACGACGTCGTCGAGCGAGAACAGCGCTGTCTTCTACCTTGCGCTGAAGCGGGCCGGAATTCCCGCCGAGCTCCACATCTTCGCAACCGGCGAACACGATTTCGGCGTCATCCAGAACGGCTATCTGCCGTCAAGCTGGCCCGGTCTTTGCATCAAGTGGATGCGAAGCCAGGAGCTGCTAGAGATCGCCCCCTGATCCGGTCCGCCCACTTGGGGACGGAGCATTGCAAATGGTTCTCCGCCCGGATTTTGACTGGCAAGCACCGATGTTAGGCCCCATTCAATTGACGGCTTATGCCGGAGGAACCATCCACACGCGGCGTTTTCCTGAGCTACGCTCGCGAGGACACCGGGGCAGCGCGACGCATCGCCGATGCCTTGCGCGGGTTTGGCGTCGAGGTGTGGTTTGACCAAAGCGAGCTCAGGGGCGGCGACGCTTGGGACGCAAAGATCAAGAGCCAGATCCGCGAATGCGCCCTTTTTGTGGCAATCATCTCGGCCAATACCCAGGCCCGCGGAGAGGGGTATTTCCGCAGGGAATGGAAGCTGGCGATCGAGCGCACCCACGACATGGCGGCGGGGATCCCGTTCCTGATCCCGGTAGTGGTCGACCAGACCCCGGAATCCAAAGCGCTCGTGCCGGAGGAATTCATGCGGGTGCAATGGACCCGCCTCGCCGACGGGACGCCGACGGCGCAGTTCGTCGAGCGCATCAAGCGCTTGATCGAAAGGCCGTTGGCCCTTCCGGAAAACCAGGCGATACTTGGCGCCGCTCGCGGCGCGACAACCGGAGCTTCGCCGCGCAAACCCGGAATCCCTGGTTGGGCTTGGGGACTGGGCGCCGGCGTTGTGATCGCGGCCGGTGCGCTCCTGGTCAATTCACGCAAGGCGGAGCCTCCCGCGGCTCCGGCGGTCACGGCTGCGCCCAAGCCGGCCGCGGCGGTTCCCAAGGCCGGCGACAAGTCGATAGCGGTCCTTCCGTTCGCCAACATGAGCGACGAGAAGGACAACGCGTTCTTCACCGACGGCATACAGGAGGACATCCTGACTAACCTCGCGCTGGTCCATGAACTCCGTGTCGTGTCGCGCACCTCGGTCGAGCAATACCGAGACACAAAGAAGCCCATCCGGCAGATTGCCTCCGAACTCGACGTTTCCTACATCCTAGAGGGGAGCGTACGCCGCTCTGGATCGAAGGTGCGGGTGACAGGGCAGCTGATCAACGCCCTGACCGACGAGCACGTCTGGGCAAAAGCCTATGACCGCGACCTGACCGACATCTTCTCCATCCAATCCGAGCTCGCGCAGGCCATCGCGGCGGAGCTGAAGGCGGCGCTTTCTCCCGAGGAGAAGGCGATGCTCGACCGCAGGCCGACCGAGAACCCGGAGGCGTATGACCTGTACCTGAAGGCCAGGGCATTCGACGGGATCGAGGACATCGACAAGCAGCAGGCGCTCCTGGAGCAGGCGGTTGCGCTTGATCCCTCCTTTGCGCGCGCCTGGGGCGACCTTGCTGACTATTACGCCGAGAAGGCATTCAACTTCCACGAGGGAATGGATGCCCTGATGGCGAAGTCGAAAGCCGCGATTGATCAGGCGGTTCGCCTGGCTCCAGACGATCCCGAAGTGATCAGCAGTCTCGGGACGTATTATTACTACGGGTATCGCGACTACGCCCGCGCCAGCGAACAGTACCTGCGCCTAGCCAAACAGCGGCCGAATGACGCGGGCGTCTGCAATTCGCTGGCGCTGATCCTGCGCCGGCAAGGAAAATGGGGCGAGTCCCTCGCGCAGTCGCGCCGCGCCACTGAGCTCGACGTCGCCAACACACGCTACCTGAACAACCTGATAGCCACGCTGCTTGAGTCTCGGCGCTATGACGAGCTAGCTGCCGCCACCAGGAGAATGGCGGAATTGAAGCCCGGCCATTTCGAGATCGGCCTGCAGGTCGCGCTTGTCGCGTTCCATGCCACTGGATCGACAAAGGAAGCGGAGGATTTCTTCGCGCACCTTTCGGCGAATGAGGCGGCTTCACCCGAGGGCATGGATGCCCGCATCGCCTGGGCGGATTCGGTGGGTGACACGGCGGAGCTCATTCGGCTGCTGCGCATCCATCCGCACTCCGCGAGGACCGTGCTGGAGCCTTGGGAAGAGGACCTCTTGTTCGCCGAAAACCTGTTTCTGACGGGGGACAAGGAGGGGGCCCTTGCACGCCTTGGAACCATACCCGATGAGAACGCCAAGCGCCTGGAGCGGGAGCCGCGGAGCGCCCGTCTTTGGCTATTTCAGGCGGTCGTGGACATGGTGCTGGGCCACTCAGAGGAAGCTGTTCGTGATGGCAATCGGGCAGTTGAGATAATTCCGTCGTCGGTCGACGCCCTAGATGGAGCAGCTTACGCGGGCATCAACCTCCGGATCCAGATGGAATGCGGCGACAAGCAACTTGCACTAAAGGAGCTTGCCCGGCTGATACGCACACCAGGGAGCGTCAGCTTGTTTAACGTCTACGAACTCAAGCGGGATCCAAGAAATCCCATGCGCGATGATCCGCGCATGAAGGCCCTGATCGACGACCCCGTTAACAACGCGCCGGTATTCTAGACGGCGGGCCTCGGGCGACGTTTCCTGCCGGCAAGGCGGCTGCGGACGAGACGGAGCCATTGGCAACCCCTGGCGGTCAAATGCCCATTCAGGCCATACCCCACAAATGAAACGCCCAACAATCCTCTTCATCCTCGCGCCTTTTCTTTTTTCGTGCGCCGCGCATTCCCAGGCACCCGTCGCCGCGACAGATCTGGCAATCGCCACCGGGCCGCTTCGCGTGCTACCAACCAATCCGCGCTATTTCACCGACGGCAGCGGCAGGGCCATCTATCTGACCGGCTCGCACGCATGGGACAATCTGCAGGATTATTCATATGCGACATTGCCTTCGCCTCCCCCATTGGACTTTGGCGCCTACCTGTCGTTCCTGGAGCGAAACAACCACAATTTCTTCCGGCTATGGGCCCGGGAGACTCCGGTGGTTAGGGACGCACTTCAAGGCACGACCATCTATGATCCGGTGGCCTACAATCGCCCGGGCCCCGGCCTCGCCAACGACGGCAAGCCGAAGTTCGACCTGACAAAGTTCAACCCGGCGTTCTTTGACCGCATGCGCGCCCGGGTCACCGCAGCCCGGGCCAGGGGAATCTACGTCTCGGTCATGCTTTTTGAGGGGTTCAGCATCGAGGGCAAGGGCAACGACGGCGGCGATCCTTGGTGGGGTCATCCGCTCAATCCCCTCAACAATGTCAATGGACTGGACGGCGGCGGCGGCAAGGCGGTCCACACGCTTGCCCATGCGGACATCACGGCCCTTCAGGAAGGCTATGTTCGGAAGGTCATAGATACCGTGAACGATCTCGACAATGTGCTGTATGAGATAAGCAACGAAGACACGGGCGGCCCGGCCGACAGCGCCTGGCAATATCACATGATTTTCTTCGTGAAGAGCTACGAGGCGACGAAGCCGAAGCAGCATCCCGTCGGCATGACGGTTCAATACCCCGGGGGAGACGACAAAGTCCTGATGGACAGCCCCGCGGACTGGATCTCACCCGGTACGCGCCTGCCCGCCTCCGACGGGCGCAAGGTGATCATCAACGACACCGACCACTCCTTTTTCTGGATAGCGCTGAAAGAAAAGGGGCTTTCCGCCCAGCGCGCCTGGGTATGGGAGAATTTCGCTCGCGGGAGCCAGTGTCTTTTCATGGATCCCTACCTGGATCCGAGCCACGACAAGGATCGCAACCGCCCAGAGGGCGCAAGCCCGGATCCCTACTGGGATGCCATACGCAAGGCCATGGGCGACACACGAGCCTACGCCACGCGGATGAACCTTGCCGCCATGACTCCCCACGAGGACCTCGCCTCCACGGGATTTTGCCTGGCCGACCCGGGCAGCGAGTACCTGGTGTTCCAGCCGGACGACCGAAGCGATTTTACGATCAATCTCACTGGCGCTCCAGGCAAGTTCTCGGCCGAGTGGTTTGATGTGATCCGCGGTGTGACGGTGTCCACGGCCCCGGTCGAGGGCGGTGCTGTGCTGACCTTGAAGGCGCCTTTTGACGGACCCGCTGCGATTTATCTTAGGCGTTGACCGTCCTCGCTGGAGTTGCGGCTCAATAGACCTATTTTCGGAACGGGGTGCCGAATCAGCTCAGCACACCGCGCCTGCACATCGCCCTGGCATAAACCAGAAGCAGCAACCCGATCACGAAAATCACGGTGGTGAAGGTCAACGCCGTCGCCCCGCCCATCACTTTGAACCCATGGGCAAGGACGTAGTTTTGAAAATACGTGAGAACCATGCAGATGGACGACGCAAGGAAGAGATGGAACGCCTGGCGCTTCCGGAATAGCAGCGCGAGCGAACCCAATACCCCGCCCCACACCGCGATTCCCCAGACGGCCACAACCCAAGCGGGAAACCCGTAATAGAAAGCGCGCTGTTCAGGCGTGCAATTGCTCATGTACGCCTCGTTCCTGGTCTGGGTCATGACGAAGTCCAGGGCGCCGACGGAATTCCAGAGCAGGGATGTCACCCCTACCACCCAAATGTGCCAAGGCTTCTTGACTGATGGGACAGCCGACAATGCCGCCAGAAATCCCGGGCCTACTTCTTGATGTCGATCGCGCTGGCGGTAAGGACCTGCTTGCCATCCACCGTGGCAACGGTGCCCGTCGCAGTCACGTCGGCGGCCGGGGCCTTGCAGATATTGGAGTGAAAGGCCTTCGCGACGTCGTTGGCCGCGAGGTAGTAGCTGACGGTCTTGTCCCCTTCCTTGACTTGGATGACCGTCTGGCACTTGTCCTGCAGGCCTAGTTCACACTTCGCGCACACAGCCTCGCCGGTGATTGTCTTTGTATCATCAGCGGCACGGGCCGCCCGGACAAACAGCAGGGAGCAGGCAAGAAGACCGAGTATTCTGTAGGCTTTCATGTTTTGGATTTTTTTGGGGCCAGGGGATTTCCGGCAAAGGTTTCCGTATCCGCCAAGGCCTGACTAATGTTGGCTATAATGAGACCAGTTTGGCGCATACGGAAGCAATTACCGCCATCCCGTTAGGGTAAACTTCAAGGCAGATTCGTTCCGGACGTCGCGTCGCGCACACCGAGATCCAGAATCTCGAGCAGGCCCAAAATGCGTAAAGGGCTCACAGTCAATGTCGGCAACGCGGGACAGTCAGGGTCGCCACGGCAGGGCGTCGGGTTTGAGCCGGGGCACCTTGCCGAGCTGGCCGAGCATCTCGTGGACGCGAATCAGGGCCCGGTCGAGCATGCGCTCGCCCGCCCCGACCGCGACGTAGGTGTCCGAGTCCGCTGCCCCGTATCCGCCCTGCGAGGCGGCGAGAATCGTGGGGAAATAGTCGAAGTACCCGTTTGTATAGCCCAGGAAGAAGCTGCTGCGGACCGGGCACCGGTTGCGCCAGTCGACCTGGAACGCCACGAACGGCTCGCCCGGCATCCCGACCAGCGCGATCTCCTTGTTGATGAGCACGGTGGTCACATGCAGCGCGAGGCTGGCCGGGGGCGTTGCGGAGGCCAGGAGTCCCACATGGTCCTCGAAGAATTGCGGCCCATCCTTGCGGAGAAGGTCGGCCCGGAACTCCTCGGGGTCCCAGCGCCAGGCAAAATTCATCACATCATCGGTGAAGTCCAGGCTCGGCGCCGGCGCCGACTGGGTCTGGATGGTCTTCGCGACGCGCGCGGCCTCCGCGCCAAGCTCGTATCCGGGCGAGCCGGGCTTGCTGTCCGCGTCCCGGTCACCGGGGTTGCTGATGTAATAGGCCCTTATGTCGCCCGCCGCGCCCTGAAGGAAGAAGCAGACGGGGTTTCCGGCAAATGAGGACGAGACGGTCGCAATCATGGGCCCGACATAGTCCGAGGAATACCGGAGGTTGTCGGACCCGATGGTGGTTGGATGGCAGGCGTAGTTCACGAGTATGGCGAGAGGGGTCCCGTCCCCGCGGTCGACGCGGATCACCCCCACCGTGGTGTCCATGGGGCCGTTCGGAGCTCTTTCCGGGTTCTGCCAGAGCATGGTCACGCTGCCATCCGCGTTCACGCGGCGCCTGTTGTACCCGATGTCGGCATTTCCATATCCGGTCCCGATTCGCACGGGCTCAAGGCGCCCGGTGGCCTGGTGGATGGCGCCGGAGATCTTCTGCAGGGCCTCATCCTCCCACGGTGGCGGGCGCCCGCCGGGATAAACATCGAGGATGTTGGGGCCCGAATGCGTGTGGGAGGCCGTGACGATGAGCGCGTCGACCCCGCTTTCCGTCCGCGCAGCCTGGCGCAGCCTGTCGAGCCATGCCTCGTTGAATGTGCGCCCCAGGTCCAGGGTGACCAACGCGAGGCGCTTTTCGCCGGCCTGCAGCACGAGCACGCGCGCATAGAGCGGGTCCAGCGTCCCGGAGGTGACCTGGTGCTTCGTGATGCGGTTGAAAAAGCCGTACATCGGAAGTCCCGGAGGAGGGGTGATGTCGACCTGCGCGACGCCCGCCTGCATCTCGGCAGCGGAAAGGCTCGGGGCGGCAAGCGAGGTGACCAGTGCGACGCCCAGGGCGAGAATCGCAAGGGCCGCCGCGCCCCTGGAGGAGCTCTCACGTTGCGCGCTCATTTTCTTAGGTCCTCCGCGACGGGTTTGAGCATCCCGAGCATCTCATACACCCTGGCAACGCCGCGATCCAGCAGCTGCTCTCCCGTGCCGACCTCGACCCACGTGGACGGAAACGAGGCCCCGTATCCGCCCCAAGAGGCGGCGCGGATGGTCGGAAAATATCCGAAATAGCCGTCGGAGTAGCCCATGAAAAGGCAGTCGTGCACCGGGCAGCGCGCGCGCCAGCTGAGCTGGAAGTCGACGAAGGGCTCCCCCGGCACCGCCAGGATCGCGATGCTCTTGTCTATGAGCACCGTGGTGACCTTCAGGTCGTAGCCCGGCTTGGTCATGTTCGCGATCCTGTCGGCGCTTCCGGGATCGGCCGCCTTCCAAAGCGCGGCATCCCAGCGCGGGCCTACGGTTATGGTGTCATCCACGACCTGCAGGCTCGGGTCGGCGCTTTCCACGGTTTGGATCTTCACGGCCACGCCGGCCGCGACCCGGCCCAATTCCTCGCCCGTCCGCCGGCAGAATTCCTCCGCGCCCTGCGGAAGGGTCGACGCAGCGTAGTTCGGGTTGATGTCCCCGGCCCCTCCCTGGAGGTAAAAGCAAACCGCCTTCCCCCCGACGGCCCTCTCCACGACGCCGGTCATCACCCCGGGAAAATCGGCGGAATATAGCCGGTTGTCGGGGGCGTAGATCACCGGATGGCAGGCGTAGTTGACCAGGACCGCGAGGGGCTGGCCGCCCATGTCGTCGATGCGCAGGACGGCGACCGTGGGATCCGCCGGCGCAGTGGGCGTTCCCGTCCAGTCCTTCTCGAACCACGTCACGCTGCCGTCCCTTTCGATGCGCAGGCGATTGTGGCCCACCTGGCAGTCGCCGTATCCGACGCCGAGCTTCGCCGGCACCAGGTGCGACGCGGCCTCGTGGACGGCGCCCGCGATCTTGTCCAGGGCGCTGGTCTCCCAAGGCTCCGGCTTTGACGAGTCGGACCTGAAGACAGGCGGCCCGGAATGCGTGTGGATCGCGGTGACGATCAGGTTGGAGACATCCTGCCGCGTCGCCTCCCTGATCTGCGCCAGTGACGCCGGCCGGAACACGGCGACCAGGTCCAGGTCCACAATGGCCAGACGGACCTCCCCGACCCTGAGGACGAGCACGCGGGCAAAGAGCGGGTCGCGGACGCCCGTCGCTATCCTCTTGGAATCCGGGTCCGGATAGCCCTGTAGCAGCAGGCCGCTCGGCGGCGTGATGTCGGCGCGGGCCACCCCCGCCTCAAGTGACAGGGCCCGGACCCTCGCGGATACCACGAGGCATGCAAGGGCAACGATACAGGTTCTAAGGCGTCGCGGGTTCATAGCATCAGGGGCCGGCCGCCGTCGCGCCCGCCCCGGGAGCGGGGGCTTCCTTCTCCAGCCGGTCATACCAGTTGAACTTCATGAAGATAGTTGTGACAATGATGATTCCCAGGCTGATCCAGAACCCCAGCCCGTTGCGCAGGACGAGGTAAATCGGCATCGTGACAAGGCAGAGCTGCCAGACTATGCCCACTGTGACGTTCACCCAGTCGCGAGCGCAGTCCCGGTTGGGCCGGAAGCCCGGGTTCTCCCGCAGAACCCGCTCGCGGATCGGGCCCCAGGCTCCCCACGGCCTCACGGTCTTGTAGAAGAGCATCAGGGTCCCCTCGTCGTCGGCAGGCGTAAGGAACGTCCCCAGGAGGCAGCCGGCCGTCGAGCAGATGAATATCGCCGGGAAGGAGTAGACCACGCTGGTGTCGCTGCCGTAGATTCGCTGGACCACGAGCGGGGCGACCATGGAGCTCAGGATACCCGTCACCATGCCCCAGAAGTAGCCGTAGCCGTTGAAGCGCCACCAATACCACTTGAGCAGATTGGGCATCACGTAGCCCCCGCCAAGGGCCCCGGCCAGCCACATCATGACGTCGATGATGCGTGTCGTCAGGAGGCCGAAGACGATGCCCACGATCAGGATGAGGACCGACGCGAGGCGGCAGAGGTTCACCTCCGCCCGGCCGGAGACGCCCGGATTGTAGAATCGCTTGTAGATGTCGTTCACAAGGTATGCGGGGGCGGCGTTGAGGGTCGCCGCAAAATTGGCCATGAACGCCGAGATGAACCCGGCGAGGACGACCCCGAGGACCCCCACCGGGACGTACCGGGTCAGGACTATGGGAAGGATCTTCTCGAAGTCGGGCGTGGCCATGGCGCGCAGGTCCGGGAGGCAGAAGGCAAGTGCCAGCATGACAATCCCGGTGGACATCAGGTAGCTCGGGAACATCAGCACGACGTTGACCCACGCGCTCATCAGCGACGCCTCCCTCGGGCTGCGCGTGGCGAGGATGCGCTGCATGTCGTAGTCCGGCGCCGGGCCGGCCATGCTCGCCAGCACCCCCTTGACCGCCATGAACAGGATCACGACCATGAAGAACTCGTTTCCGTCCTGGCGGATCGAGTCGTTGGCCGAGGCGAGTATCCCCGACCAGTCGAGGTCCAGCTTCCATCCGAAGAAGGGGCTCATCCAGCCGGCGGGAACCGAATTGCGGATCATGTCCGGCGAGACCTTCCAGACGGCGACGATGGCGACGGCGATCGACGACACGGCAAGGATGGTGAACTGGGTCATCTCGGTCACGACGACGCTGATCATCCCCCCCTTGATTGAATAGATCGCCGTGAGCCCCATCAGGATGATCGCGTAGATGTTCTCGTCGCTGAACAGCCCGGTCGTCGCGCCCGTGAAATGCCACGGCAGCATCACGACGGCAAACTTCCCGATCCCCTTGAATGCGTAGGCCAGGAGGGCGATGACGGAGACGATCGCGAAGGCCACCATGCTCAGGTGCGAGAGGACGGCGCCCCTGCCGCGCCCGAACCGGGTCTCGATCCATTCGGCGCCGGTGAGGACCCCCGAGCGGCGCGTCCAGGCGCTCATGAACACCAGGAGGAATATCTGGTTGAAGACCGGCCAGACGAAGGGCAGCCAGATGCTCTTCACGCCGTAGATGAAGAAGGCGTACACCTGCCACATCGTGCCGCTGACGTCGTACATGCCCGACGCGTCAGAGATTCCGAGCCGGTACCAGGGCAGCGACCTTTCAGCGAGCGTGTACCCGACGATGTTCTTCGTCCCGCGGCGCGACACCCAGAGGCCTATCAGGATCACGACAAAGAAATAGACCAGAACGATCGCGATGTCGACGGGGTGGAGCCTCATGGCGTTTCAGGGGTCCGACTCAGGCCTCGACATGCACGGAAGCCCAAGTAACCGACCTGTATACATGGCGGGGCCACGCCCTACTGAGCCCGACTGCGGCGGTAATTCCAAGGAAATTGGGAGAGTCACCGGGCTTGGGATGAGGGGACCGGACACGCCCGTCATTCTCCCCGGGCAAATCGAGCTTGGATTCCCCAGCGGTTCGCCGGATATTCATGCTATGCATCGCTTCGCACTGAGGCAGCCGTTGGTGATTTGCCTGATCCTCGCTACCGCAGGCGGCCCCCGATTGTCGGCCGCGGAATACCCGCCGGCGAGGCGGGGCCCCGAGTTCGGCGATTACTTCGGCGATAAGATCCTGGATCCCTACAGGTGGCTGGAGGACGCCGATTCACCGAGGTCGGCAAGATGGATCGCCGCGCAGCGGGCGTACACGCTGGCGGCGTTCGCCGACATGCCCGAGCGGGACGCGATAAGGGGCCGGCTCCGAGAGCAGTCGCGAGCCCCCATTGACCTCACCCAGTTTGAAACGAGCGAGGTATTCGGCACGTCCCGGGACGGCACCCGGATCCCGCTCTTCATCACGGCGCGCAAGGGATTGAAGCTCGACGGCTCGTCGCCCGCCTGGCTCCACGCAAACGGGGGGGGCGACGCCTGGGCGAAGCCCGGGTTCGCCACGCCCATCGCGACATGGCTGGGGATGGGCGGGATCTACGCCCAGGCGGACATCCGCGGCGGGGGCGAATTCGGTCAGGAGTGGCGCAATTCGGGCATAGGGGAGAGGAAGCCGAACGCCTTCGACGACTTCATCGCGGCAGCGAGCTTTCTTGCCTCAAAGGGATACACGCGCCCGGACAGGCTTGTCTTCGAGGGCAGCGGCGGCGGCGCCCTTGTCATTGCCGCGGTGATCAACGAGCACCCGGATCTTTGCGCCGTGGCCCTCCCCGACAGGGGGGTGATGGATATGCTTCGATACCACTTGTTCAAGGGCGGGGCGCAGTGGGAGGCGGAATTTGGCACGAGCGCGGATCCCGCAGCCTTCAAGGTGCTCCTGGCCTATTCGCCGGTCCAAAACTGCGCGTATGGCGTGCATTACCCGGCCGTTCTCATTACCACGGGGGACTACGACGAAACGGTGTCTCCGGCCAACTCCTACAAATACGCGGCCGCAATCCAGGCAGCGATACGGACGACCCCGTACTATGGGCCCGCAATGATCCGAATTGACTCAACCCCGGCGAGCGGCGGCCCGACCCCGGTCTCGAGGACAATGGAAGAATGGGCCGACAGGATCGGATTTGCCGCCCATTATATGCCCGCCGGCTCGCTGGCGCTGCCCAAGGGGCCGTAGCCGCCCGGTCCCGCGGTCCCGATGGCGTCAGTGCGCCGCCGGTGAAGTGGAATCGGCGGGCGGGTAATGCTTGCTGGCGTTGAAAACGAGAATACGGTGGCCGGAGATGTCCTCGGGATAGGAATCGTCCTTGGAGCAGGAGTTGTAGCAGACCTCCGCGGGATTGGCGTAGACATGGCCCGTGGGATCCGTCCCTCCGGTGACATCGGGGCCGATCGCAGGCCAGGGCATGGCTCCCCACCAACTGGGCTTGGCCGAAAGGTAGAAGGAGGCCGGCAGCGTGTGGTCCGCCGGGACGGGGTTGGCCAGCCGGCTGAGGCCGCTCGGCACCTCCGACGCCTCCCACCGCGCCCGGTTGCTGACGGTGTCGTAGTTCCCCCAACGCATGGCGGTGCCTGCTGTGAGGGGGTCGTTCTTCAGGATCGAAAGGCCTCCCCCGTTCCCCGACCACCCCAGCGTGTAGATCGAATGGTCGCCATCCGTGCCATCCGGCGGCAGGTCCTCGTAGCGGGTGTGGAAGCCCGGCTTTCCAAGAACGTTGCCGATGAAGTTGAAGTAGCGCGAGAAGGTGTACAGCTGGACGGGCTCCGTCTGCTTCACCATGCCCACATCCCATCCAGTGAGCTGGTTGCGGAAGACCGTGGTCAGATTGTGCGTTCCGTGGATGTAGTCGCCGACGATCCCCGTGCTGTCGTTGCCCTCGTAGAGGATCATGTCGGTGCCGGCCGAATGCAGGGCTATGCTCGGCATGAACCAGGTCCGCGAGGCCGAGTAGAAGTCGTCGAAGGCGTAGTTGTAGGCCCAGACGCACCCGGGGGCGCTTCCGTTCGTGATCATGGGGGACACGATGTGCTGGAAGATGTTGTTCTCGACGAGGTCGTCGGTGCCCATGAACAGCTCGACCCCGTAGCTCAGGTAGATCGAGTTCTGGGTCCCGTAGAAATAGCTGCCCCGGACCACGCTGTGGGCCGTCAGGAAAAACCAGACGTGGTTGCGGTTGGAATCGATGTCCCTGATGCCGCTGACCCAGCACCCGTAGGCGTTGAAGAACTGGATTCCCGACTTGGCGCCGCTGTCGCCGTGGTCGATCGACAGGTCCTCGATCCCGTCGCCGCTCACGACCGTGCTCGCCCACCACGCGCCGGGACTCTGCCCACCCCTCCAGTTCGGCATATACAGGCCCGGCGAGATGGTGACCTTGTTCCCGTCGATAGCGGTGACCAGCGACATCTGCATCTGGGCGCGGCCCTTGCGGCCGGTGCCGCTCTGGCCCTCGACCGCCGAGATGCCCCGCTTCTGGCTCACCCACACGCCCCCCGTGTCGGTGTCGGAATCGTCGAGCTGGTCGAGGCAGATGACGCTCTTGCCCGCGACCAGGTTGGCCGTGTTGCTGAGCGTGATCTCCGTGCCTCCCTGCGAATAGCCGGCGGTCCAGTCCGCGGTGTTGGTGGGGCCGCCGGCAAACTTGTCCTCGGCATGCGGGAGGTTCGCGTCAAAATTCTCGACGCTGATGTCCGCGCTGATGTTCCTGCGCTCCACGCTCCCGATGAACACGAGGAATGTCTGGTCGGCGCCGGCCCCGCGCAGGGTCACATTGCTGTGGTTCGCAAAGTCGATCCCCGTCGACAGCTCGTAGGTCCCCGGGCCCAGGAAGACCACCTGACCGCTCGGGCACGACGCGATGGCCACGCTGATCTGGTCCGCCGTGACGCCGGGCGCGAGCGTCTTGAAGATGGTGGTCCGGCTTGGAATCCCGCCCGGGACCCCCGCTCTTGACCAATCCGCGGCCCTCTCGGGACTCAGGATGCCGCGCCAGTTCTGGGCCGGCAGGGACTGGGGCTGGCAGAGCGAGACGATCCATATCGCCGCCACGGGCAGGCTGCAGATCCTCCTTATTGTTGGGTAATTCACGGCGGGGGGATTCAAGGGGGTTGAAGAGGGGCCGAACGCGCGCGAAGGTTCAGGCCATCCGGGCCCGGGCGCGGCGCCTGAATTGACAGCGGCAATGGCGCCGGGTTGCCGGATGTCCGCCCCAGTCGGAGCGCGGCATGCGGAAGGATGCCACGCTGCCCCCGCCCAGCGAACTCAGTGGCCCTTATTGCCTTTCGCGATGCGCTGGTTGTAAAAATCGTCGTACCGCTTCGTGGGGTCGGCGAAGCCTTGACCCGCCAGGTCGCGCCCCCGCGCGAGGTAGATCTGATGGGACTCGCGGGCCTCGTCGCTCAGCCGCGTCGACGAGGCTATATACCTCATCGTGTAGCCGCACCGCCGCTGATTGCTGTTGTTCGGGGGGCTCCCATGCATCAAGCGCCCGTCGTGGAGGCTGCACTGGTTGGGCGCGAGGATGCACGGGACCGCCTTCGACTCGTCGCGCTGGCGGGGCGTAACCTCGGTCTTGAACACGTTCTTCGTCGGATCCACCTGATCGTAGTCCGAGAACCCCTTCCGCCCCGTGTTGTGGGTGTGTGGAATCACGTACATGCAGCCGTTCTTCGGCGTCGACTCGTCTATCGCCAGCCACACGGTGACCACCTCCATGGGGGAGATCATCTTGTTCCAATACGCCGAGTCCTCGTGCCACGGGACCCGCCGCCCGTCACCCTTCGGCTTGCAGATGAAGTGGCTTGAGAAAAGCGCTATGTCGGGACCAAGCAGGGGCTCGACGAGATCGAGCACGTCCTCGTCGAAGAGCCACTCGAAGAGCTTGGGATCGGTGAAGTGCGGGACATCCATCGTCTCCGGCCTCTTGTCCGGGGGCAGGTCCGCCAGGAGCTGCTCGAAATGGGCCTTGAGCCGGTCAAATTTCTCGGGCGCGAGAACGTTCTGTTTATAGAGGAGGTAACCCTCGCGGCGGTACTGCTCCAGCTGCTCGGCATTCAACCTTGGTTTCTTTGTGGCTATCATGTTCGTATGGGGTTCCAGAAGGATAGCCCATCCCGGGAAAAACGTCTTGTGCGGGGCTGACTAAGTTGTGTGCTGTATTGATGCCACCAGTCGACGCCCCCCGGCTCCTGTTTCACTACTTTGCCGCCGCGAACGAGGCCTTTCACCTGGCGCGGACCGTCAAATCCGCGCACAGCCCCCTGCAGCTGCACTGGCACGACTTCGCCGAGATATGCTGGGTTGAGTCCGGCGAGGGCCTCCACCACCTGAACGGCAGCCTGTTCCCGCTCCGTTCTCGCGACATCTTCTTCATCCTGCCCGGCGATTGCCACGGACTGAGCGCCCAGGCGAGAAAGACGATGACGATAGTCAACCTGGCTTTCCCCACGGCGCTTGTGGGAGAGCTGCGCGAGCGCTATTTCCAGGGAGAGCGCCGGTGGTTCTGGGGAGGCCGCGAGAAGGCGGGCTGCGAGCGCCTCTCGCCCGAGCAGATCGCCAGGGTCAGCCGGGCCGCCGACCTGCTGGCCCTCGCGGTGCGCGAGAAGTTCCCGCGCGACTGGTTTCTCCTAATGCTATTTCACGAGCTCGGGGCGCAGAAATCCGAGGCGCTGCCGGTCAACATGCCCGACTGGCTCCAGCATGCATGCCAGGCGATAAGCCGCCCAGAGCACTTCCGCGAGGGAATATCCGAATTCCACAAGTTGGCCGGAAAATCACCGGAGCACGTGGCGCGAACGATGAAAAACCTGACTGGGCTCACCCCGACGGATTACCTCAACCGCGCCAGGCTCGACTACGCCGCGCTTCAACTGCGAATGGGCCAGGCGCCCGTCACCCAGGTCGCCTACGAGAGCGGGTTCGGGAATCTCAGCCATTTCTTCCATCTCTTTCGCCATAGGTTCGAGGCCAGCCCCTCCGAGTATCGCAGGCGTCGGCGCCAGGATATCGTCTGAGGCCGCGCACAGAGGGTCCGCACCGGACCGGAACCGTCAGCGCGCCGCCGTGGACTTTCGTACGATCAGCTCCGCGCGCAGCAGTATCCGCCGGGCCGGCATGTGAGGCTGGCGCAAACGCCCCAGCATGGCCTCAACGGCGGCGGCCCCCAGGGCGGCGCACGGCTGGCGCATCGTCGTCAGCGCGGGACTAAGGAGGCTCGCGTACGCCACGTCGTCGAACCCGGCGACTTTCACTTCCTCCGGGACGTGGCGGCCAAGGACCTGGAGCGTCTGCAGCAGCCTCGCCGCTGTTGCGTCATTCGACGCCACGACCGAGTCGGCGCCCGCGTTCTTCAGCACCCTCCCGAGCCAGGGTCCATCCTCGGGATCCCCCACGGCGAACTCGAGCTGCGCCTTCTCCGTACGGGCCACGGCCGCCCGGGCGCCGGCCACGCGCAGATCAGTCGTTGACGGAAACTCCCGGCGGGCGACGAAGACGATCCGCCGGCAACCGCGCTCCAGCAGATGTTCGGCCAGCTCGAAGCCCGCGAAGAAGTCGTCTATGGCCACCAGGTCGTGGGCGCTCCGCTCCGGGAACTCGCCCAAGTCCCGATCGAGCAGGACAATCGAGAGGCCGCGACCCTGGAGGGAACTCGCGAGCGCCTTGTTCACGCCCGCCCTGACCGGATGATGTTCGATTGGCGCAAAAAAGACCCCGCTGACCCCCCGGTCGGCCCATTCACGGGCTATAAGGTCCGGTGGCCTGTCGGCGACAGCCGCACCCATGACCACATTCCAGCCGGCGGCCCTCGCCGCACGCGCTATTTCCACCGAGATCGGCTCCATCACCTCCGTTGCCCCCAATCCGTCCGCAAGCAGGCCCAGGTTTCCCGCCGACAAGGGCACCGACCGCACAAACGTGCCGGCTCCGCGGTGGCGCTCCACCAGCTCGAGCCGCTGCAGCTCGCGCAGGGCCTGGGCAACCGTCGGACGGGACGCCCCGAAGCGCCTCGCCAGCGCCATCTCGCTCGGCAGGCGCGACCCATCCCTGAATTTCCCGCTCTTAATCTCCTGATGCAGGCGCTGGAAGATGATCGAGTGTTTCGGCAGAGCGGCCATGGCAAATGTAATTACAGGTTTTTACATATTGCGATGCTATTGGATAGCGGCGCGTCAGAAGGAGGGAGAGGTTGGCGCCTGCGGACCCTCTCGCGGGGGCGCAATCTTACATGACACCCCTTCGCCTCAGAGAACTGCTCCGTGACATCCAGGGCGCCAGGATCGGCGTGGTAGGTGATTTCTGCGTTGATAGCTACTACATCGTCGACAGGGACTCGTCCGAGCCCTCGATCGAAACCGGGTTGCCGACCCGGCCGGTGCGGGAGCAGCGCTCTTCCCTGGGGGGCGCCGGCAACGTGGCCGCTAACCTGCGTGCCATGGGAGTCAGGGCGATCAGGGCATTTGCCGTGGCCGGCCCCGATGGCATCGGATTGGAACTCGTCCGGCTCCTGAACGGCATGGATGTCGATTCATCCGGAGTGATCATACAGGCAGCCGGCTGGCAGACGCACTCGTACCTTAAGCCAGTCGTCGATCATAGGGAATGCCACCGATACGACTTTGGCGTCTTTAACGCCCTCACGGCCGAGTCGTCGAGATCCCTGCTCGGCAAGATCGGGGATGCCCTACCGGAGATTGATGTCCTCGTGATAAACCAGCAGTTTGAGAAGGGCGTCCACTCGGAGGAATTCCAGAAGGGACTGAATGAGCTTCTCGAGCGGAATCCCAAGGTGACGGCATTGGTGGATTGCCGCCACCTGGCGAACGCCTACCCATCCGGGCTGCGCAAGCTCAACGACCGTGAGGCCACCCGGCTAAGCGGCGACCCCCACCCCGCCGACGGCCCCATCACTCGCCAGGAGGCTGTCGATTCCGCAATGCATCTCTTCGCACAATGGGGGCACCCGGTGTTCGTGACACGGGGGCGGGACGGGTGCCTGGTGATCGACTGCGACGGCACTCACGAGATCCCCGGGCTTCACATCATCAGCAAGGTCGATCCCGTCGGCGCGGGCGACAGCATGGTGGCGGGAATTGCGGCCTGCCTTGCCGCCGGGGCGTCGCCCACCGAGGCCGCTACGTTTGGGAACTTCGTCGCGGGAGTCACCGTTCAAAAGCTGCAGCAGACCGGAACGGCGGCGCCGGAAGAGATTCTGGCCATTGGTGAGAGCCCGGACTACGTCTATCAGCCCGAGCTGGCCGAGGACATACGCCGCGCGACCTATGTGCCCGGGACCGAGATCGAGGTCTGCGAGCCCCTGCCTGCCGGCCTCGAAGTCCGCTTCGCCGTCTTTGACCACGACGGGACCATCTCGACCTTTCGCCAGGGGTGGGAGAAGGTGATGGAGCGGGTGATGATAAAATCCATCCTTGGGAAGGCATATGGTGAGGTCGATCGCGACACCTTTGAGCGGATTGCGCAGCAGTCGCGCGAGTTCATCGACAAGACCACCGGCATTCAGACGCTCAAGCAGATGCAGGGGCTTTCGCAGATGGTCCGCGAAGCCGGATATGTTCCGGAACCGGAGGTCCTTGATGCCAAGGGTTACAAGAGAATCTTCAACGACGCGTTGATGGAGCTCATCGACGAACGCAAACGCCGCCTGAAGGCCGGCGAGCTCAGCGTCGAGGACTTCACGCTGAAAAATGCCGTGAAGCTGCTGCAGGCGCTCCACAAGTCTGGCCTGCGCCTCTATCTAGCCAGCGGCACAGATGAGCAGGACGTGATCCTCGAGGCGGAGGCGCTGGGCTACGCCCCGCTGTTCGAGGGGCGGATACATGGGGCAAGTCAAGACATCACCCATGACGCCAAGCGCGTGGTGCTCGAGGGCATTCTCCGGGAGATTGGCGCGCACAACGCAACACACGTCGTCACGTTTGGCGATGGTCCAGTCGAAATTCGAGAAACCCACAAGCGAGGCGGCCTGACAGTGGGCGTCGCGAGCAACGAGGTGCAGCGTTTTGGGCTTCAGCTGGCGAAACGTTCTCGCTTGATACGCGCAGGGGCCAATCTTGTCGTCCCTGATTTCTCCCAGCTGGATGCCCTGCTCGGCCTCCTAGGGATAAGGTTAAAGGACCGGGTCTAAATCCACATATAAATGAACAACTTCGACTACAAATCACGGATTCTCACGCGGGACCAGATGAGGGATGAGGTCGCAAGGCTCCATTCGGCCGGAAAGAAGGTCGTCTTCACCAACGGCGCCTTCGACATCCTGCACCTCGGCCACCTGACCTACATGACCTTCGCCCGTGAACAGGGAGACTGCCTCGTTGTCGGCCTGAATTCAGACGCGTCGGTCCGCCGATACAAGGGCGAGAAGCGCCCGATCGTGCCCCAGGAGGAGCGCGCCACGTTGCTCGCCGGCCTCAAATGCGTGGATTACGTCGTGATCTTTGACGAGGATGAGCCCAGGGACCTGATAGCCCACATCCTGCCGGACGTGCTAATAAAGGGAGAGGACTGGGCCCATTACGTGAGCGGCCGCGACGTGGTCGAGGCGCACGGCGGAAAAGTCATTCTGGCCAAGATGGTTGAGGGGCGCTCGACCACGAACATCGTAAAAAAAGTCATCGAGGCCTACGGCAAATGAGCCAGGCAATCGTCGTCACAGGCGGAACCGTATCCATTGGGCGCAACTTGATTTAGGCCCTGAATCTGCGCGCCGAGGAGAGTACCCAGGTAGTCGACTCGCTCGTGCATCTTCCATTCCCACGGGAGGAAGCGAAGCGCTCGATAGGGTCAAACTGCGCCGATTCCCAGGCCGCAGAGGCCCGAGGTGTCCATGTCGCCGTTCCTTATCTTGAAGATGCCGGGAAACCGTTCCTCCCATCCCTCGTTGGCCACCGGGCAGTACTGCCGCGAGTTTGCCTCGATGCCCGAAACCCCGGGGATGTGGGCCGCCAGGCTCGCGGATTGGATGAGTGACGCCCCGGGACACGTGAGATCCTGGACGCAGAGGAAGAGGCCGAGCTTTCGCGCGGCCGCGGCCAGCAGGAGCGATTGGCTTTGACCCTTGCAGGCCTTGAGCGCCACGCCGGTGTAGCCCATTTCCTGCGCCAGGACGAGGCTCTCATAGTCGGTGAGCGACTCATCGATGACGACCGGCCTCAGCTTGGCGGCGGCGTGCATGCGGTTTTGCGGATTGGCCTTCAGGTCCCTGGCCGTCGGCTGCTCGATATACTGGACGCGCTCAAAGCCCAGCGGTGACCGCTCCCGCAGCCTGTTCAGCAGCTCTATCAGGTATTCCACATTGCTGCACCGCTCGTTGAAATCGAGCGAGTAGCGCCACTGAGTTCCGGCGACGGTGTCCGACGCGATCCGGTCTATTGAGATGATTCGCTCAAGGTCCCATGAGGGGTCGTCCCCGTTCAGCTTGATCTTCAGGTGCGTCAGGCCGTCGCGGAAAATCCACTCGGGGAGGTTCTCGGGCAGTCCGTCCCCAACCGGACTCGCCACATCCGCCGGCGTCAGGGGGTCGAGTGCCCCGACAAGGTGGTACAGCGGAAGCCTGGGGCAGGGCTCCCTCTTGACATACTGGTCCAGCCAGGAGCGGTTGAAGTTGGCGCCCATGTATGCCCCGAGGTCGTAGCTCATGTAGCCGCGGCCGTAGGCGTGGTAGCAGTTCAGGCCGTGGGCCTTGCCGTAGCCGTCGTGAATGGCCGCGTCGAATGCGCTCCCCGTGACCAGCGTCGCCAGCTTCGGAATCGCCTGAGCCAGCTTCAGCTCGGCGCCGAGGCTCGAGGAGGCACCCAGGAACTGCTCCTCGAGCTCCATGCCGATTTCTATGGGATGCCCAAACTCGGCGTATCCATTGCAGACCTTCGCGCATCGGTCGGCGAGGGTCTTCATCGCCGACAGAGTCTGGTCATAGTCCAATACCGCCGACGGAAAGGCCCACGTGTTCGACAGCGGCATCGATCCGAAGCCTTGTGCTATCCGACCCTCGCGCGTCACCACCTCGCACTCGACATTGAGCAGGTGGCATTCGGTGACCGTCCTGCCACCAAACTTCATCGGGGCGCGGTACTTGTAATTAACGCTGGAGGTCCGGATGTTCTGGATGCGAACATCCGTCTTTTTCTTGCCGATCATTACTTGGGAATTAGCTAGCCTGAGCTCGAGGAGCCGGACCTTCGTGTCTACAAAGCCAAGGCAGCCCCTTCCGTCTACTCTTATCGCATGACGAAATTTACGATCGCCTGCTAGGAATTCACCGAGGTCCAAACGTCCTCCTCGCCGGGAGATTTCGCCCTTGCCCATGTCGAATTTGGAACCAACAAGTTACCTATTCGTTCCGCCGCTTCCGCCTCTCTGGGAATACTCGCAGCCATCCTCCTGGGCCTGCCGCTGGCGCTCAGGGCCCAGCTTGGGGACCGGCCCGAGGAGGGTCCGCAGTTGCCCCCGACGGAAGCTGCGCGGCATCCGAAGCCGTCCCCCGCGCTAACGCCGGAGCAGGAGCTGCTGACGTTCAAGCTGCCCCCGGGCTTCAAGATCGAGCTGATGGCCTCGGAGCCGGTCGTGCAGGATCCGGTCGCGGCCGCCTATGACAGGGAGGGCAACCTGTGGGAGGTGGAATTTGGGGATTTCAACTCGGGCATGATAAAGCATGTCCCCTCCCTCGCCTCGGGAGTGAAGGAGTCGGATATTCCCACGAGCAAGATAGTGAAGCTCGAATCGAGCCACCATGACGGCCATTTCGACCGGCGCATCGTCTGGCTGGAGGGCCTGGCCCGCGCAAAGGGGATCATGGTTGTCAGGGACGGCCTCCTGATCTCCGCCCCCCCCAACCTCTGGCTCGCGCGCGACGTTCACGGAACCGGCCACTGCGACGAGAAGATTCTTCTCCTGGATAACTACGAGGCGTGGGATGATCCCGAGGAGAGCGGCAGCCTGCTCTGGGGCCGCGACAATGTGATCCACGACATCGATTTCGCCTACGACTACAGGTACAGGAATCGATCCATGGAGCGAATTGCGGTTCCAATCCGGGGACAGTTCGGGATCACGCAGGATGACTTTGGGCGCCTGTTCTTCTGCAGGAGCACGGACCACGCCCGCAGCGACTTCTATTCAATCGCCTACAGCCTGCGCAATGGCAACGTGCCTGAAGTGCCGTGGGCGGACGTCCAGATCGCGCAGAGCCAGGAGGTCTGGCCCAGCCATCCGAACGTGACCAATCGAGGCTACCGCCTTGGCAAGCTGGGCTGGCATATCGACGGAGTCCGCGAGGACGGCACGCTCCTGGAGTTCACGGCCGCCTGCTCGCCCCTGATCTACCGCGGGGCAAATTTCCCCAGGGAATTCTATGGCAACGACTTCACCCCCGAGCCGGCAGGCAACCTGATCAAGCGCGACCTGCTCCCCGAGTCGAAGGGTCAGATCGCCGCGGTCAACGCCTACAGCGGCAGGGACTTCGTGACGTCGACTGACAGTCGGTTCCGCCCCGTGGCGCTTCTCAATGGCCCGGACGGATCCATGGTCATCGTGGACATGTACCGTGGAATCCTGGAGGAATACCACTTCATCACCACCTACCTGCGGGAGCAGTCGCTGGCCCGGGGACTGGACAAGCCCATGTTCGGGCTGGGGCGCATGTGGAAGATCACGTACACGGGCGGGCCGCTGGAGCAGCGCCGGCCGGATCTGGACCAGATGAGCAGCAAGGACCTGGCCGGGCTTCTTGGTCACCCGGACGCGTGGTGGCGGGACACGGCCCAGCAGGAAATGGTGGAGCGGGCCGACTGGAGCGCAGTGCCGACGCTCGAGGAGATGGCCCTGCACGCGCCGGAGGCTGTCACGCGTGTCTATGCGCTCTGGACGCTGGACGGCCTTGGGGCCGCGAAGCTCAACATCCTCAAGGAGGCCCTGGACGACGCCTCGCCGAAGGTGCGGGCCGTCGCAGTGCGCCTTCACGAGAGGTTCCTCAGGGACTCGGGCGCGCCAGCCGCGATCAGCCAGCTCCAGCCTGTCATCCACGATTCCGAGCCCGAGGTGCTGACCCAATTGGGCCTCTCGCTGGGGGAGGCTCACACCGCGGCCTCGCTCGATGCCATGTACGAGTTGCTCATGACGGCGCAGGGCGACTCCGACCTGCCGTCGGCGCTCGCGACCGGCCTGAGCGGGCACGAGTTCGAGTTCTTTGAGCGGCTCGCCGCACAGCTGGGAAAGGAGGAGCCGCGCCCGGAGCTTGCCTCCATGCTCACGATCCTCTCGACCGCAATCGTGCACCTGGGCGAGGGAGGCCAGGTCAGGCAGCTGGTTGCCACCATTGGCAAAGAGGGAGGGCTGGCACGGCATGCGCGGTTGGCGCTGCTTAGCGGCTTGGACCCGCTCCTGTCGCCGGATTTTCGACGGTCCGTCGGCGCGACGCGGATGACGAAGACCGCCGACCTGGAACCCCTGCTCGCGAGCCCGGACCAGGAGATACGCGTCGACGCGCAGCGGTTGACGGAGGGCCTGGCGAAGGCGGAGCAAGCCCGCAGGGACGCGGCCCGATTTGTGCCCCTTTCGGATTCGGAGACGGCCCGGTATGAGGCCGGGAAGCTCACGTTCCAGATTTGCGCGGGGTGCCATCAATCGACGGGAACTGGTCTGGGCCACGTCGCGCCGTCGCTGGTCGATTCCCATTGGGTGAGCAGCTATCCCGAGATCGCGATCCGAATCATCCTCTGCGGAAAGGAGGGCACTCCCGGCTTCCCGGGGCCCATGCCGCCCATCGGAGGCACGTTCAGCGACGATCAGATAGCGGAGGTCCTCACCTATGTCAGGAATTCCTGGGGCCTGCACCTTGGAGCCGTGAACAACGAGACCGTTGAAAAGGTGCGCGCCGCAGTCGGAAGCAGGCAGGCGCCTTGGACTGACGCGGAGCTCAGGCGGGTCGAGAGCGCGGTGGCCCTCCAGATCGAACACGCGGCCTCGCGCTCGCACTAGCTGCGCCGGCCGGGCCCCGCGAGGCCCCGGCCTTCACGCGCCTTGACCACCCAACTGGACAGACGAACCCGACCGCGCCGAGAGGTAGATCGCCTCTATTATCGCAACCGCGTTCCTGGCCTCGCGTGAGTCAATAAGCGGCGGGCGGCCGGTGCGGATCGAATCGGCCAAGTCGGCCACCAGGAGGCGGTGCCCCTCCACTCCGATCGCCTTGGGATCCGAAGCTCCGCCGCCGATGCTCGAGCGCCCGCCGAGCGCGATCAAGTCGTCCCCCGGAAGGGGTTCCGCGAACTCCCATTTCAATATCCTGTCGTCCTCGAGGATCGCCGTGCCCCGCTCCCCGGCAATCTCGATCCGCAGGCGCGAACCCGGATAACACGAGGTCGCGGCCTCTATCACGCCCAGGGCTCCGGTTGAAAACTCGAGCCATGCAACGGCGGTGTCCTCCATCTCGATCTTGTGCACCAGGGTGCGAACCTGGCCGCTCACCCTGTTGGGCATGCCCACAAGCCACTGGAGCAGGTCGACCGCGTGGATGGCTTGGTTCATCAGGGCGCCGCCCCCGTCAAGGCTGCGGGTGCCCTTCCAAGACGACCCGCTGTAGTATTCGGGAGTGCGCCACCACTTCACGTAGGCGCTGCAAAGCGCAAGCCGGCCGAATCTTCCCGCCCGGAGCGCGCCCTTCAGATGCTGGGCCCCGGCACCGAGGCGGCTCTGAAAGACGCCAGCGAGGATCCGCCCCGATCTCTTGGCCGCGGCGGTCATCAAATCGATGCGCTCCGTAGTGATCTCGAGGGGCTTCTCGCAGAGGACGTGCTTTCCGGCATCAAGGGCGCGTATGGCAATCTCGCCGTGCTGCCCGCTGGGGACGGTGACGCAGACGACGTCGACGTCCGGACGCCTGAGAAGCGCGTCGAAGTCCTCCTCCGCCTCACCCCCAAATTCAGCGGCGAACGCACGGGCCTTCTCGGAAGACCTGTTGTAGACGGCCCGCAGCTGCGTCCCCGGTGTCGCGGCGATTGCCCGCGCGTGAAAGGCCGCGATCGTCCCCGTCCCGGCGATGGCGAATCCGATAGTCTTGGGTGGGCTGCTCAACGGGATAGAGTGGGTGGCGAGGCGGGCGCCTTTGCTAGCCTTTTTCCGCCCCGCTGGTACCGTAAACGAGGCCGGTGCGGCCGCAGGGCGCGCTGTCGCCCAGTATCATCCGGGTGAACGACCGCTGCAGCGTGAATCCGTGACGCGCGAGAACTTCCCCTCCCTCTTTGTTGGGCGCAGGAACATCGACAAAAATCCGCCGGCCCGGCGCCGCCCTGAAAAGCGCCCCCAGAAGCTGCTCCGCCACTGCGGGGGACCGGGCCACGAACGGGCCCAGCTGGATCGCCTCCCTCCCCTCCCTCGCTATCAGATAGCCCGAGACACCGCCCGGATTCCGGACGACGAAGCAAAGCCCGGGATCGCGGCTGCTCAGGGCGGCAAGAATCCCGTTGCGCTCGGCGCCAAAGGCCTGCGTATCCAATTCCCCGACCTTGACCAAGTCGCCGCGGTGCAATCGGTCGGCGCCTCCCTCGGACTCGGGAGACACCACCGGCGCATTCCCTTCAAGGCGGGACACGTCAATATCATCGCGAAAGCCGAGCGGTAGATAGACCTTTCGCCCCATCGCGGTCGCGTCGAGCCTGATGCTTCGGGTTCCCTTGTCCCTGAGATGCTGAATGGTGCGCTTAAGCAGCCCGCTCCCAAGGCCGAGTCGCCGGTGCTCCGGATGAACAAGGATCATTCCGATCCAACCGAAGCCTTCTCCGTATCGAATCGACGTCGCGGTTCCCGCCAAACTCCCGTCAATGAGGACGGCCAGGCAGCCGGCCGAGTCGAAATCCAGGTAGCCGAGCCAGTCCGCCTCCGTCTGGTTCCAGCCGGCGATCCGGGAGAGGTTGAGTGCGCCCGGGGTGTCGGAAGGCCGAAGTTCGCGCCATTCGATCGCAACGGCGGTCACGGCGACTCGAGGCCCTCTGCAGGACGTCGGCGAATGCCCGCCGCTTTCGTGGGAGACCGGAGTCGGCGCATCTGCGGTGTTAAACCACTTGGTTACTAACGTGGCAAGTATTTCCAGGTGTTGCGGCTTGCGCGGGGCCGGCACAATTGCGATAACTCGAGTTCACATGCTCGGCCATCCGATGGGTTACGCTCGCCTCGCGTCTCTGCTCTGCTGCATCGCGAGCGCCGGGGCCGCCGACCTGCGCATCGGGATCATCGGAACGGATACCTCGCACACGACCTCCTTCGCGAAGCTCCTCAATGACCCCGGCAACCCCGCGCGCATTCCCGGGGGGATCATCACGAGGGCCTGGAAGGGGGGGAGCCCCGACATCAAGTCCAGCGCAAGCCGGGTGGACGGGTTTGCGTCCGAGTTGAGCGGCAAATACGGGGTCATGATCTGCGATTCCATCGAGGGCGTGGTGCAGGACGTCGACGCGGTCATGATACTGAGCCTTGACGGCAGGCCCCACCTCCAGGAGGCGAGGCAGGTTTTCCCCTTTCATAAGCCGGTGTTCATCGACAAGCCCCTGGCCGGCAGCCTTCGCGACGCCATCGCGATCTTCCGGCTTGCGCAGCAGTCCGGCGTTCCGTGCTTCACCGCGTCAGGCGAGCGCTTCACCCCCGACATCCCGAAGTTGACGCAGGCGAAGATCGGGCACCTGAACGGCGTGTTTGCGTTCGGGCCCGCCGAGATCGAGCCGCACCACCCCGACCTGTTCTGGTACGGCATCCATGCCGTGGAGAAATGCTACGCCCTGATGGGCACGGGCTGCGAGACGGTCGTGCGCACCCACACCGAGGACACGGACGTGGTGACCGGCGTATGGAATGACGGGCGGGTTGCCACAGTGCGGGGCAACCGCAACACGCACTACGCGTTCGGTGCCACCGAATTCGGCTCCGATGCCATCGCCGTGGGCGATGACGCGGAGGGATACGAGGGACTCGTCACCGAGATTCTCAAGTTCTACCGCACCGGGGTCGCGCCCGTCTCCCACGCCGAGAGCATTGAGGTCATGACGTTCATGGAGGCCGCGGACGAGAGCAGGCGGCGCGGCGGTGTGCCGGTTTCCCTGGCTGAGGTGCTGAAGGCCAGCGGCGGCGCAGACGGAATCTAGTCCCACCGCGGGAGCATGGTCAATCTCCAGCCGTAAATCAGCCCACTCGATCCAAGTGTATCCCAAGTCCCTACTGGCCACGATCGTCGCGTCCGCCTTGGCCACAACCGGCCTCGCTCAATCTTCGCAGGAGAATGTCGTCCAGACGCCCGAATTGGTCGTCAACGCGACGCTTCTGCCCTCGGACGCCGCGGGGATAACGTCCCTTGACCTGCAGCCGGAGACCGGCCCCTCGGCCGGATCTTGGGAGGTTCTCAGCAGGTCGGTGGCAAACCTCCACGTGGCGGACAGCGGCGCGGGCGGCTACGGCGCGTTGTTCTCCCTGCGGGGCTTGTCGAACACCCCTTACTTCAGCGAGCCGTCGATCACCGTGTACCTGGCGGACATCCCGCTGCCGAGCAGCTTCACCTACCCCATGGGCCTCTTTGGCTTTAACTCGGTCTCGGTCTACCGGGGCCCCGAAGGGACGGAGTTCGGGAGGGCGACCGACGGAGGCGTCATACTGTTCAGCCCGGACACGTCCGCCCGCTCCGGGGGCGGGGAGCTTTTCGCCGGATTCGGAAGCTACGATGCCCGCCAGGCGGCGGTGTCGGTCCATTCAGCGAAGTCGGAATCAGCGGATGTGGAGGTCGACACCGACTACAGCGCAAGGGACGGATACATAACGAATCAGGAGCTTGGAGTCCGGGTCGACGACCAGGAGAACGAGGACGTCTTCGCCCGTCTCCGACTGCGTCCGGCGAAGGGTGCCGAGCTCACGCTGGAGATCCTTGGGACAAGGGCCCGGGACGGCGCACAACCCCTCGTGCCCCTCGGGGGCCCTCTCTTCGAGGTCAACCGCGCCCAGGAGGGCCTCACGGACCTGGACAGCGTAGGGGCGGCGCTGAAGGGATCGTTCTCGCTGCCCTACTCCGCGACGCTGACCGCGGTGACAAGCTACACGGCCTGGCAGATGAACCCCTACCAGAGCTTCCTTGTCCTGCCGCCGCCGCTCGAGAACCGCATCCTGCAGGACCAGAAGCAGTGGAACGAGGAGATCCACTATCAAACCAACCCGCACTCAAGCCTGAAGGGCGCAATGGGAGTGTGGCTCTCAAAGGGCACGACGGACAACAGCGTTGACCGCGCAATCCCGAACCTCTTCCCGATCGAAGTCTCCGGTTTTGAGGAAAGGGACCAGTCGGCGGCCCTTTTTGGAAGCGCCACGTATGCGCTTAGCGAGTCCTGGCAGATTGTCGCGGGGTTGCGCGCAGAGACCAGCGACAAGGATTTCACGCGTATTGAGCAGGTGCCCAACCCCGGGCTAGCCTACGTCGGGACCGGTCGCTACGACGGCATCCTGCCAAAGCTCGCGTTGGACTGGTCGATCAGCCCGACCAGCCACTTCGAGGCCTCGGTTGCGGACGGGCTGCGTCCCGGGGGCTTCGCCTCCTACACCGACAATCCGGCGCTGATCCCGTTCTCATCCGAACACTCGATCGCCTACTCGGCCGGCTGGGATGCGTCTTTTGCGCACAACTCCGCCGATGTGGCGATCAGGGCGTTCTATGACGGGATCACCAACCTCCAGATCGAGCGCTCATTCAGCCAGACCGACTATCTTGTGGCGACGGCACCGCGCGCGCATTCCACTGGCGCGGAGATCGAGGGCCGCTGGCGTCCCTCACCCCAATGGACGGTTGGGACAAGCGCGGGCTGGTCCTACGTCAGGCTCGACCAGTTTTTTGCGCCCCTAACGGGCCAGAACGAGTCCGGGATGATGGCGCCGAACGCACCCCAGTTCAACGCGGACCTGGAGGTCACGTTCAGGCCGGGCGGGGGATGGTTCGCCGCGGGCCAGGTGTCGGCCGTGGGAAGGACGTACTATGACGAGCTGGAATCGGCGAAGTACACCCAGGATGCCTACGCCTTGTTGGGGCTTCGCGCCGGGTATGAATCCGCCCGGTGGAGCCTTACGGCCTATGGGGAAAATCTCGCGGACAAGGGCTATTACTCGCTGATCATCCCCGGCGTGAACAGCGGCGATCCAGGCGCACCGAGGACCTTCGGCGCGAAACTAGCAGTCCGCTTCTGATGAGCCCCGGGTCCCCGCGCCTCATTCGGCCGCGTGCCAAAGATCAAGCAGCCGCTTCATGCAGATGCGGCTGGCCTCATCGCCTCCGGCCGAAAACGCATGCCCGGCGGGGAGATGCAGGAGTTCCTTGTCCAGCTCCTTCCTCCGCCAATGGGTCTCCAGGGACAGGAGACCCCGATATCCCGACCGGCGGATCACCTTCAGGTGCTCGGCCCATCCTACATCTCCGTCTCCCACGGGCACCGGGCGCGCGGGCGAGCTCCCGCCGGGCGTCAAGACGGCGTCCTTGACGTGAATATGAATTATCCCGCCCGACAGCTTCGCAAATTCCGCGGTCGGCGGGCCGTTTTCCCCCGGGACGTACAACACGTTGCAGGGGTCCCATATCCAACCGGCGGCAGGATGGGTGAACGACTCGGTAAGGCGCAGCATCTCGGCCCCGGACCCGATCCTGCACGAGCTCTCGTTCTCGATGCCAAGCCTGATGCCCGACGAGGCCGCGAGGTCCGCCAGCTGCGCAAGGTGCGACCCGATGCGATCGGCCACCTTCCTCGACAGGGCCTCGGGGCTCCTCAGGAACGAGAAGACGCGGACAAGGCCGCATCGGAGCTCGAGGGCCGTTTCCAGGCTGTGCTTGAAGATCTCGACATGCTCCAGGACGGACGCGTCGTCGTCCAATTCGCATTTGAATACAGGAGTCGCGCATCCGTGAATCTGCCATCCCTCCCCGGCGGCGAGCGCGCGAACCTCGGCCACGTCGCCTCGGGTGAGATCCTTGAATGCCTTTCCAAACATGCTGCGGAGCTCGAACCCCCCGAGTCCGAAGTCGCGCACGAACTTCGCGACGACCGCCGGGTCCTGGGAAACTTCGTCGGAAATCACGCTGATCGGGGGCTGGGGCATGGGAAGATCGGGACGTGCTGGGGCGGCCCGTGTCAACTGCATTGGCCTGCCCTTTCTGCGATTGGCTTTGTGCCCGGCGATCTCCGGCCGCAGAGTCCGGCTTGATCGGCGTAGACAAACCCCAACGGCCTCAGGATTCCTGGACGTCTCAGAACAAATTCAAACCATGAAAAAGATCCCATCGACCGCGTACCTGATCGCCGCCCTTCTCGCTTCCGGCGTCGCCAACGCATCCCCGCCGATAGTCGTCGACCTCTGGCCCGGAAAGCCCCCGGGCGACCTGCCCGTTCGCGGCGAGGAGAAGACATTCATCCGTACCTCGACCCTCTATGGAACGGACGTCATCATCACCAACGTCACCAAGCCCACGCTGACTGTCTACTCCCCGCCCCGGGGAAACAACACCGGGACAGCCATGGTGATCTGCCCGGGCGGAGGATACTGGGACCTCTATTGGGAAGGCGAAGGGGAACAGGTGGCCGACTGGCTCACTTCCCAGGGCATGACCGCGATCATCCTCAAGTACCGCGTGCCGCGGCCGCCCAACGTTCCCGAGGCCGACACCCCGATCGGGCCGCAGATGGACGCACAGAGGGCGGTGAGCACGGTTCGCAGCAGGGCGGCGGAATGGGGGATCAACCCGAAGAGGATCGGCATCATCGGGTTTTCGGTCGGCGGCCACTTGGCCCTGGCCACGGCCACGGGCTTCGCAAAGCGGACATATGAGCGCATCGACTCGATCGACGACTGGAGCAGTCGCCCGGATTTCGCCGTTCTATGCTATTCCGGATTCCTGAAGGCCCCCGACAAGGACGAGATCTGGCCCGGCATCCACATCCCCCAGGACACGCCACCCGTCATGATGGTCCATTCATCAGACGACACGATGAGCCCGTCGGATCAAAGCGTCATCATGTATCTTGCCCTGAAAAGGGCGCGCATTCCCGTGGAGCTGCATATCTTTGCAAAGGGCGAGCATGACTTCGGAGTCCGCCAGGATGGCAGGCTTCCCTCGATCTGGCCCCAGCTTTGCATAAACTGGCTCCACGCCTTCGGCTTCCTCGACGCGCATCCGTAGCCACGCCTCGGGGACATTTGTCCGTGAGGCACTCCGCCCGTCAGAGACCCGTGCTTCGGCGCCTCCGCCGTGGGTTTGCATGCCTGTTGCCGGCGCTTGCCGCGCTATCGATGAACGGCAGCCCATCAGGGGTCGACTTCAAGCAGTCCTCCAAGGAGATAGAAGCCTATGACCTGGTCGAGATCACCGCCAGCATTGCGAGCCCGGACGCCGGCAATCCCTTCACCGATGCCACGCTCAGCGGGACCTTCGCAAAGATGGGAGGCGCCGATAAGCGCGAGGTTTCGGGATTCTGCGATTCGGATGACGGAAGCGTCTTTCGAATCCGATTCATGCCCTCATCTCCCGGAGACTATGCCTATTCGCTCGTCTATCGGCAGGGTACCTTCGATGCTGCCCAGTCGGGAGTTTTTCACGCCTCTGACGGCCACCGTTCCGGCCCCATCCGCGTGGATCCAGAGTATCCCTGGCATTTCATCTGGGAGGGCACCGGCCAGCACTACTTCTTCAACGGCACGACGGCCTATTTTCTGTTCGGGTGGAAGGACGACAACACCATCCGGCAGTCGATCGACCGCCTGCATCGCCTCAAGGTGAACAGGATCCGGGTCACGATCGCGGGGAGGGTGGATCGGTTTTTCGGCGAGCCTGTGATGAATGGCGACAACTTCACCACGTATCCCAACCCGTGGCCCGCCCAGCACCCGGACGAGATGCTTCACCCCGGCTTTGACTACAGCAGGTTCCACCTCGACTACTGGCGCAGGATCGACCGCGCCCTGCTCTACGCCCGCGACAGGGACGTGATCATCTCGCTCATCCTGGACATGGACGACAACAAGGTGCACCCCGCGCCGGGCAGCGAGGACGAGTACCGGTACATCCGCTATGCCATCTCGCGGTTTGGAGCCTTCTCAAACATCACGTGGGACGTTGGAAACGAGATGGACCGGAACCGCCCCAGTGAATGGACCCACAAGACAGGGACGCTCATAAAGGGGTGGGATCCGTACAGGCACCTCGCCAGCATCCACACATTCTCGGAGGCCTACCAGGACAGGACCTCGGAGTGGTTCGATTTCTGCTCGTTCCAGGACTGGAACCGAAGCCAGCACGCCTACATCCTGAGGGAGCGCGCCGCGCAGGAGAAGCTGGGCCGCATCATTCCCCAGGCAAACGAGGAGTACGGATACGAGGACCATTACCCTATGTGGGCCCCCCAGCCAGATGGCGAGTCCGCGGACACATTGCGCCGCTGCGCCTGGGACATCTACATGGCCGGCGGCTACCAGACCGCGGGCGAGAGCGCCAAGCGGGGGACAAACGTCTGGCCTGATACTGGGGGCGGCTGGATGAACGGCCGGGGCGACGACACCCAGACCATGTTCGTCGGCTACGGCCATATCGTCGACTTTTTCGCGAGCTTCGAGTGGTGGAGGACGAATCCGCACGACGAGCTTGCAAGCGGAGGAGCCTACTGCCTGGCGAAGCCGGGCGAAATCTATGCGGTCTACCTGCCGAACAGGTCGGCGGCGAATCCGGCGGAAAGGCAGAGCGCGACCATCCACCTCGAGCCGGGGACATACGAGGCGCACTGGTTCAGCGCGACCACGGGGGCGATCATCCCGCTTCCACCCGCCACAGGCCCGGATTGGACGTCGCCCCAGGCGCCGGATTGGTCGGATTGGGCGCTGCTCCTACTGAAGCAGGGCTAGCTTGAGGCGCGGAAGGCGATCGGAGTTGCAAAAACGGAGCCCCAAAGAATAACATCCAAGTAACCGACCGTTCCCTAAGCTTCTCTTGATTCAGCCCAGAATACGCCGGTCTGCCCGAGCAATCGGCTGTCAAGGCACTCCCCAAACCCCCAAGAAAAACATGCATTCCGAATCCCGGCATTGGGCAGCCGTCCCATCGGGCGCCCTAGGGCGCCTCGGCCTAGGGCTCACATGCGCGCTGCTGGCGGCTGCAGCGCCCCCAATGTGGGGCAGCCCGTCAAAGGTCACCTTCACGCAATCGACAAAGGATGTGGAGGCCTACGGCCTGGTCGAGGTGACCGCGGACATCGAGAACCCGGACGCCCGAAATCCCTTCGTTGACGCCTCGCTAAGCGGGACCTTCGAGAAGGCCGACGGATCCGACAGGCGTGAGGTCGCGGGGTTCTGCGATTCGGACAATGGAGGCGTCTTCCGCATCCGCTTCATGCCCTCTTCTCCGGGCGACTATTCCTATTCGATAGCCTACCATCAGGGTTCCTTCGAGGCCACCCAGTCCGGGGCCTTCCATGCCTCGGACGGCCACCGCAACGGTCCCATCAGGGTCGATCCCAAGTACCCGTGGCATTTCATCTGGGAGGGAACCGGCCAGCATTACTTTTTCAACGGCACGACGGCCTATTTCCTCGTGGGGTGGAAGGACGAGAACACCATCCGGTATTCGATCGACAGGCTGCATCGCCTCAAGGTGAACCGGCTTCGGGTGACGATCGCGGGGCGGGAGGATTTGTTCTTTGGCGAGCCGGTCATGACCGGTGGCAACTTCACCATGTATTCCACCCCCTGGCCGGCCCAGCATGCCGAGGAGATGCTTCATCCGGGGTTCGACTACAGCAGGTTCTCCATCGAGTACTGGCGCAAGTTCGACCGAACCCTACTTTACGCGCGGGACCACGACATGATCATCTCCCTCGTATTGGATATGGGGGACAACAAGGTTCACACGGAGCCGGGAAGCGAGGACGAACGCCGCTACATCCGCTACGCCGTCGCGAGGTTTGGAGCCTTCCCGAACATAACGTGGGACCTTGGCGACGACCTGGACCGGTTTCGTGACGACGCGTGGGCCCATGAGACCGGCACCCTCATCAAGAAATGGGACCCGTACAAGCACCTTGCGACGAGCCATCCCATCGGGGACACGCACCAGGACCGGACATCGGATTGGTTCGATTTCTGCTCGTTTCAGGACTGGAACAGGAGCCAGCACGCCTACATCCTCAAGCAGCGCGCCGCGCAGGAGAAACTGGGGCGCATAATTCCCCAGACCAACGAGGAGTACGGCTACGAGGACCACTACCCCATGTGGGCTCCGCCGCCGGACGGTGAGTCCGCGGACACGCTGCGCCGCTGCGCCTGGGACATCTACATGGCCGGCGGCTACCAGACTGCCGGCGAAAGCGCCAAGCGGGGCACGAACGTCTGGCCCGATACGGGAGGCGGCTGGATGAACGGCCGCGGGGACGACACGCAGACCATGTTCGTCGGATACGGCCATATCGTGGAATTCTTCACGAGCTTCGAGTGGTGGAAGGCCGATCCCCACGACGAGCTCGTCAGCGCCGGGGCCTATTGCCTGGCGAAGCCGGGCGAGATCTACGCGGTCTACCTCCCCAACCGGAAGACGGACAAGACGCCGGAAAGGCAGAGCGCCACGGTCCACCTCGAACCCGGGACCTACTCCGCGCACTGGTTTAACGCAGTCACCGGGGCGACGGTTGCGCTTGCGCCCGCCTCGGGCCCGGAATGGACGTCGCCCCAGGCGCCCGACTGGTCGGACTGGGCCCTGCTCCTGCTGAGGAAGGACTGACGATGCCTCGGCGCGCCATTCGACCGGGGGCCAGAACCCAAGTGCCACAGGACCCTGAAAGGAGACATCCATTGAAAACACAATCCTTCCTTACGCCACCGGACAGGACGATCGGCGGGAGCTCGCTCGTCCGCAGGTCGATCCTGCTCCTGGCGGCGGCAAGCCGCCTCTGGAGCGCGCCAACGCCAGCCGCCGACGAGCCGACGCTGGGACCCATAACCCAACCCTTGCGCGCGCTTCCGACGCGGCCCAACTATTTCACGGATGGCGGCGGCAGGGCGGTCTATCTCACGGGCTCGCACACCTGGAACACGCTCCAGGACTGGGGAACCGACGGCGTGGTGCAGCCAACCGACTTCGCCGCGTTCGTTCACATGCTCGTCTCGCACAACAACAATTTCACGCTGCTGTGGACGACCGAGCTGCCGACATTCCACGGGCTTCCCACGCGCGCGGGCCCGTCGCCGGACTTCACCGTGACGCCGCTGCCATGGCTGCGGGTCGGCCCCGGGAACGCAACCGACGGCAAGCCGAAGTTCGATCTCACGAAATTCAACCAGGCGTACTTCGACCGCCTTCGCGAGCGCACCGCCCAGCTGAATTCCGCGGGGATCTATGCGGGGATCTATTTTTTCACGGGGGAATGGATCAACATCTTCCGCTTCCCGAACGACGGATACCCGCTGACGGGCTCGAACAACGTCAACGGGGTCGATGACGGAGGAGGGACGGGATCCGCGACGATGACCGCGCCGAACGCGGTCACCGCCGTCCAGGACGCCTTTGTCAGAAAGGTGATCGATACGCTCAACGACCTTCCAAATGTGCTGTGGGCCGTGTCCGAGGAGGCGCCGGGGAACTCGATGTGGTGGAACACTCACCTCATCTCGGTAGCCCGGACCTACGAGGCCGGGAAGCCGCTGCAGCACCCCATCGGCTACCCGGTGCGAATCGACAACGACGACCCCTCGCTGGTGAACAGCGACGCCGATTGGATAGCGCCGGTGGCGCGGATCTCCCCGATGAACAACTGCGGGAGCGGGAAGCCCAGCCGCAAGGTGTGCATCAATGACTCGGACCACAGCTACTGGGGCATGTGGAACGACTCCTCCCGCACCAACCGGAGCTACTTCTGGACGAATTTCACCTATGGGAACCAGACGATCTTTATGGACCCGTACACCGTGTACTATCCGCGCGAGAACCGGAACCTCACCCCGTCCCCGGTCCATGGGATCAGCCCCGCACCCGATGCGCGCTGGGAGAATGTGCGCGCCACGATGGGTTACATCCGCAGCTATGCGGACCGCATGAACCTGGCCGCCATGTCCCCGCATGCCGAGATGTCCGACACCAGCCACGTGATCGCCAACCTGGATCCGGCCGGCGCCGAGATCCTCGCATACAGCCCCTATGGCGGACCGATCGATTTGAACTTGGAAGGCTGCAACGGCCACTTCGCGGTCGAGTGGATGAACCCCTTGACCGGAGCAAAGACCGCGGCGGCCGATGTCACTGGCGGGGCGAAGAGGATGCTCACTCCTCCCTTCGACGGCGACGCGGTACTCTACCTGAAGGCCAGGTCGCCCGCGGCGCCGGCACATTGAGCGATTGCGACGGAATCGCCCATTGTCGTCCCGTGTTCGCCGCGGCATTTAGCCTTGATGGGGATTTTCAACCGGGTAACCGTTGATTTGATGGAAGACGTGGCCTTGCAGAGGGGATTCGGCGCGGATGGGGCGAGGCCGTGGGGCGACCGGGATATAGAGGTGGCCCTCTCCGAGCCGACGCCGGGAGCCATCGATGCCGTCAGGCAGCTCGAAGGGGACCACATGGTCCTCGGCGCCTCGGGGAAGATGGGCGTGACCCTGGCGGCGATGATCCGCCGCGCGCTCGACGCCGCGGGGAAAAAGGGGGCGCGCGTGGTTGGAGTGGCGAGGTTCCGCGACGCTGGCTCCCGCGCCGCCCTTGAGGCCTTCGGCGTCGAGACGGTCCAATGCGATTTGCTTGATTATGAGGCCGTCATGGGGCTCCCGTCGGCGGCCAACGTGCAGTACCTCTCCGGCCAGAAATTCGGGACGGACGGCGCTCCCGACGAGACATGGGTCCAGAACACGGTCGTTCCGTCCAACGTGGCCCGTCGCTTCCGCGATTCGCGCATTGTCGTCTTCTCCACCGGGTGCGTCTATCCCCTGTCGCCGACCGCCGGCCCGGGCGCCAACGAGGAAAGCCCCCTCGGTTTCCTCGGCGAGTACGCGACCACCTGCATCGGGCGGGAGCGGGTCTTCACCTACTACTCGCGGAAATTCGGGACCAAGGCGCTTCTCTTCAGGCTCAATTACTCGGTGGAATTCCGGTACGGGGTTCTCGCCGACATCGGGGAGCAGGTCCGCAGCGGGAAGCCCGTGGACCTGACCGTCTCGGTCGCCAACGTCATCTGGCAGCGCGACGCGTGCGCCCGCGCCGTTCAGTCCCTGCTCCACGTCGAATCGCCGCCGCGGAAGCTGAACGTGACCGGCGCCGAGAAAATCGAGATCAAGGCCATCGCCACTAAATTCGGGGCCGTTTTCGGAAAGGAGCCGGTATTCCGCGGCACGCCGCAGCCGGCTGTCTGGCACTCGGATTCGGGCCGGTCAATTGGGCTGTTTGGCCCCACCCTTGTCTCCCTCGACACGATGATCGACGGAGTCGGCAGGTACCTTGCGGCAAGCGGACGGCTCCTCGGCAAGCCAACCCATTTTGAGGTGGTTGACGGGAAATTCTGACCGCAGGCGTTCAGTCGGGCAGACGGCCCCGGATTCGCCCGAGAACCTTCTTCGCGTAGAGAATCGAGCGGTCGCGGACGATTTTCTGGTCCATGTCCCCGGGGATCCCCAGTTCCGGGATATTGGTCAAAACCCAGCCCTCATCGGGATGCAGTATGATCCACGCGAGGCTTTGAGTCAGTTCCTGCTCCTTGAAATGCCCGAATAGGTGCATGAACACGGTCCGGGCTATGGAACCCTCAAGCGGATCCTCGTTCAGGTCTGCGACCGTGGCGACGCAAAGCAGGTTGCGTATGGCTTGTGTTCTGTCCGGGACGTGGCCCGGGCGCCACGTCTCCAGCCCCTTGGCGAGGGCCGCGAGGCGCGCCGGCTGGGCCGAATCGTCGACTCCTGGCGGCGGGGCCACCGGCGTGACCGTGCTTTCGTCCGGCGGCAGGCCGCGGTAGTCGATCGAGTCGATCTGGGCGGCCGAGAGCTCCGCCGCCGCATCGGCCGGCGCAGCGGGTGCCCGCCATTGCCCGCCGGCCAATGCGGCCGCGCCGACCGCGACCCATGGCAGCAGGGCGACTAAGATCCAGACCCGCGCGTTTTGCGACGGACGATGGCCCGGGTCCCAGCGAAACAACCTCGCCCCCGCCAGGCCCGCCGCAGCCCCGATGGCCAGCAGGGCCGCAAGGTTGAGGATCAGGCCGTGTTGTCCGTCGTCCCCGGTGTAACCCGCCTGGATCGCTTCCACGGAGTACCTCCCCGGGAGAAAACCGGCGACGGCCCGGGCCCACGACGGAAGCGCGGCGAGCGGCACCCCCACGCCTCCTATCATGATGAGCGGGAGGAAAACGCACTGGCCCAGCGCCTGCACGGCGGGAACGTCATTGGCGAGCGCCGCGACCAGGAGGCCGAGCCCCAGGAAGGCGAATGCCGCAAAGGCATAGCCGGCCGCAAAAAGGGCCGGGTACTGCGGAAACGGGGTTCCGTAGACCAGCCGCGCGAGCACGAGCTGTAGCACCGCCGCGGCCGCGATGAGAACGAAGCGGGCCGTCAGGGTGCTCGCGACAATCGGCACGGTCGCCCTTGGAAGGAGGCGAAAGCGGCGCCAAAGCCCCCGCTCGCGCTCGGCTACCATGGCCGTCGGCATGCCAAAGCACGCGCCCCCAAGGATGCTTATGGTGACCAGCTGGCTCATCTGGTGAAGAAGCGGGGGCGTTCCGCTTCGGAACACGGCCCCGAAGGCAACGACGAAGAAGAGCGGCACCGCGAACCCGTAGACAAGCGCCTGCTTGCTGGCGAAGTTGAGGCGCAGCCCGAGCTGCAAGTGATAGAGATATCCGCGGAGAATCATGGGGCCCGCCTCGCTCCCGCCGCCGTCAGCTCGTGAAACACGTCGTCGAGCGTCGGCCTGTGGATCTGCAGGTCCTGAAGCTCCGCGCCCCTTGACTCGACCAGGGCGGCCAGCGCGGTGACGGTCCGGTTGACCGCCGTCGTCCCGATCCGCCACGCCGAGCCGTCGAAGGAGAAGCCCGCCACAGCCGGCAGGCCCGCGATGTCGGTCTCGCCCAGCCCCGGGCGGGTCCTCACCTCGATCCGCGGGGGCGACGCGCTCCTAGCGATCATCGCCTCGGGCGCGTCCAGGGCGATGAGGACGCCCCGGTCAATCAGGGCCACGCGGTCGCAAAGGCTGCGCGCCTCCTCCAGGAAGTGCGTCGAGAAGACGATCGTGCGGCCCGCCGACCGTTGGGCGGCTATCAGCTCGTGCAGGTCGCGGCGCGCGTGCGGATCGAGCCCGGCCGTCGGCTCGTCCAGCACGACGACCTCGGGCTCGTTGACGAAGGCCATGGCCAGCGCCAGGCGCTGGCGCTGGCCCCCCGACAGGGAGGCGTACCGCGCGTCGGCCTTATCGCCGAGGCGAAAGCGGCCGATCAGCTCGTCGGGGCTTGCCGCGCGCCTGTAGAACGACGCGCAGAGCCCGAGAGCCTGGCGAGGGGTCATCGCGTCGGGCAGCCCGGATGCCTGGAGCTGGGCCCCGACAATCGCCTTAACGTCCGAGGCCCTCTCCCTGACATCCATGCCCCGGACGAGGATTGACCCGGAATCAGGCGTGCACAGGCCCAGGACGCACTCCAGCGTCGTGCTCTTTCCCGCGCCATTCGGACCGATCAGTCCGAAGATCTCGCCAACCGCCACGTCTAGCGAGATGCCCCGGACCGCCTCAACGGAACCATAGCGCTTAGCGAGCTCCCGAATGGAGAGCGCAACCTCAGCCATGCTTGCCTATATGACCGCGCATTTTCGGGGTCGCGAGCCTAGAATCGCCCGAGGCTAGCGGCCGCGACCGGAACGCAGGTCATTGGTTCGGGACGATGGGCTGGTCCTGCCCGGATCCCACGCTGTCGCCGGTCGGCGGGGGCCATGGAATCGGGCGTGAGGAGCCGTCCTGGAGGCGATTCGCTGTATAGGCGACAAGCGGATTGAGCACCGGCGTCCCGTCCGCCGCCATGACACCCTTGAGCGTGAATTCATAGATGTCCCCCGCCTGCAGGACATCCACGTCGAAGCCGACCTTCAGCCCGTCAGGCGACAGTTTCATGTGGCTGATCGGGACGCTGTGAACGTCCGTGCGCGGCGAGCCGTACTCCTGATGGTAGAGGTAATAGTAGCGCCTTATCGAAAACGCCTCCGGATGAGAGACGATCGCCGGGTCGACCGGCTTGGTGAAGGTGAGCTCGAAGCCGGTCGAAGTCAGGTGGACGGAAAGGACGTCCATGGGCGCCTCCCCTTTCCAGGTCACCTTTTGAATGCCCTCGTCCGCCGGCCACCCCAGCCTCCTTTGGCCCTGCCCGACCCAGAGCGACCCGTCGGGCGCGAACGCGAGGCGGATGCTGCCGGAACGAAGGGGCGTCCCGTCATAGAACGGCGCCACGGCGCCCTGCAGTTCGCCGGCTACCTCCTCAAGCATCACCCGGAGGATCCTCGGGACGTTGAACTCCGTCACGAATATCTGCCCGGCGAAAGGCCCGAACTTGCCCTGAGTCGTGTCCGTCAGCGGCTGGCCCGGCGAATTCGCGATGATGCCATGGGAAAACATGACCGTGCCATCGCGGCGCATCCTGTCGAGCTCCAGCAAGGAAAGCGGGCCCTTGAAGTCCGGCCGCCACACAAGGCCTCCCGGATGGCCGTAGAATCCCCCCTGAACGATGTGGTGAAACGGGCTCGTCCCTATCCAGTCCCCCTGGTTGTCCGTCACAAAAACCTGGTCGTTGGCATCGATCATTATGCCGTTCGGCTGACGGAGACCTCCCGCGATCGGGATCATCTTTCCGCCGGGAGTGATCTCGACCACCCAGCCGCGGTAGGGGACTCCTGAAAATTCCGCGTGAACGCCAAATTCCGGGACACTCGGCTTGCTTTGGCCCCTGATCTCGTAGCGCAACTTTCCTGCGCCGGAGTCCGAGCCAAGCGCGACGTAAAGATTCCCCTTGGAGTCCATTACAGGACCATAGGCAAACTCATCATAGTTGCCGGACAGGCCCCACGCATCGGAGATGCACTCGTAGCGGTCCGCCGTGCCGCTGCCCGTGGAGTCGATCAGCCGAGTCAGCTCGGGTCTCTGGCAGACCAGGATTTCCCTTGGGCTGATGGCCAGCACTCCCAAGGGGCTGTGAAATCCCTCCGCAAACCGCGCCCATCGCTTGCTGGAAGGCTCGTAGAAGTAGACCTCCCCGTGGTCAAACACGGCCACGAGGCGACCGTCGGGCAGGAAGCTTAGCCCGCCGCACGACGCCGCCACCCCGGCCGGTGTGGCTATGTCCTCCACTGAATAATAGCGCGCGTGGGGATTCGGCGCGGGCACGGCCCCGGCCGCCGGAGTCCCGAGGAACGCCGCCAGGATCGCCGCGGCGGCCAAGGTGATAATGCAGGCCCGCGCGTCCGTCTGTTTGGCGCTCAGTGTCATGGCTGGATCAGGTTGCCCTGGATGGCTTCGCGGCGATACGTGGCCTCGATTTCGGCCGTGTCCAAAACCCGGTCGTAGATGCGGACCTCGTCAAGGAGGCCTGAGAGGTACCGGTCTCCCGCCGAGCCGATCTCAAGACTCGCGGCGACGGCCGGAAGCGTCAGCCCGGATGCGCCATGGTCGACCCCGTCCAGGAAGAGCCGGGACTCCGCGCCGCCAGGAGGCAGGGTCACGACGACATGGTGCCAGGCGTTGTCGCGCACGGGGCTCTGCAAGACAAAGGATCGCCCCGCCGAGAAAATCGGGGCGAAGGCCTTCGAATCCTCGCCGCCCACCTTCGCCCAGGCCATGAGCGTGCCTCCACCCGCCAATTGGGATGTCTTTATGCCTGTATCCAGGATCTGCCGCTTACGCTCGCCGCCGCCCGGCGTGAAGGCCCGGCCAACGACTCCTGGAGGTGGCTCGACCTCATTCGACCAAAGGGCGTCGTTCATGCTCCAGTATCCGATCGGCTCCACCTTGGGGCGCTCGGTAAGCGTGACCGTGAAATGCCTGGCCTCGTCGGGAGCGAGCGCGAGCGTCCCGCCGTTCCAATTGCCGGCGGAGGAGCTGGGAGCGGCGCCTCCATCGGGATCGAAGACGAGATAGACCTGGCCGGATGCCGAGGGGATATCGAAGGAAACCTCAAGGCCCCCACCGCCGGGAAGCGGCCGGACAAGCTCGCTGACTTCCGTCCCGTCGAGCGAATACAGGAATTCCGGATAACCCTTCACCAGCCTGTAGCCGTGCCAGCTCGGTTCGGGGATGTGGTCCCGGGTGCCGAGCCGCAGCCAAGGCGCGGCGGGCGCGCGATAGTATATGCGGCCGACGACCTTGCCCCAGAGGTATCCCTTGCCCGCCCACTGGTCGGTGTTGTCCACAAAGCCGTCCTTCCATGCATACCTCAACCGGCAGGCGGTCGCATCAAAGCAATAGGACTGGCCTCCCGGCATGCCGACCGCGATGGCCGCGGGGCCGCAATCCGGCAGAAAGGTCCTGCTGACCACCGGCCTGTCTCCGACCTTGATGAGGCCGTCCTTGGCCTCGATGGCCGTCGTCAGGTTCGGAGGAATGTTCTGGTCCGTCTCGATGGGAGGCATTTCACCCCGGGTCACGTACATGGCCCCGTACATGAGGAATCCATGGCCGGGAAACGTGCAGACGTAGGGATAGACGCCCTCCTTCGCGGGCGCCGTGAAAACAAGAGTCGTTGTCGAGGACGGGTTGAGGGCGCGCGTCGACCAGAGAATCTCCTTCATGTTTGGGACGTAGTTGCGCCCGGGGCCATCCGCGCCGAGCTCCAGCGCGGCCGTGACGACCTTGAGGCGTTCGCCTGGCTCGGTGATCACGAAATTATGGATCATCTCATCACCGTTGTAGAACACGACCGTCACCCGGTCGCCGGGCGCCACCGCAAACCGGGCCGGATCGAATTTCAGGCCAGGCGCCACGCTCACGTCCACCTCCACCTCGGCGGCCACCGAGGCGGTGGCGGAAGCCAGGACGGCAAGGAGGGCGATACCAAGGCGCATCGACCCAATAGTAACTGAACGGATATTCCGCACAACAACTCTTTTCCAGCCGCTCAAAGACCCGGAAACCCATGGCCGCCGCCGTCGGCGGTCAGGGCTGCGACGAGAGAAGGATCTTGAGGAACGATTCCGCGCCCAGGTCGAGATCCCTCTCAACCATGAATTCATCCTTGGTGTGCGCCTGGTCGATGCTTCCGGGCCCGAACGCAACGGAGGGAATCCCATGGGAGTTGAAGACGTTGGCGTCGCAGAACCAGTCGGCCGTCGCCCAACCCTTGGCCGCACGTCGGACCCTTCGCGTCCACTCCCCCTCCCTTTCGGTCACGAACGCGGGGCGGTTGCAGATGACCTCGATGCTGGCCGTGCGGGCGAAATTGGAGATCGCGGTGCGAAGCATCCTGAGAATTGAAGACCCGGTGCACGCAGGGTGTGTGCGGATATCCAGCCCGATTGTGCATCTCGCGGGCACGACGTTCAGCTCCCCGCCGCCGATGATGCTTCCCAGGTTGACGGTCGCCCTCCCCAGCACAGGGTGCGCTGCCGAGGCCAAACCCCGCGAAAAACCGCCCCGTATCTCCGAGATCAGCGGCATCATGCCGTAGACGGCGTTGATTCCCCTCTGGGGCGCCGAGCCGTGGGCTGCGCGTCCGGTGAGTGTGATCTTGACGCGCAGGATGCCCTTCGCAGCCGTGACCACCCTTAGGTTGGTCGGCTCCAACGCTATGCCAAAGTCCGCCTTGAGCCCCTTCTCGCAAAGGAACTCGGCTCCAAGGCTGCCCTGCTCCTCGCCGGCCGTGGCAGCGACCACCCATCTCACGTTCGTCCGGCTGCGCTCCTTGGACCGCGACCAATGTTCCAAGGCTGAGAAAAGCGCAGCGGTCGGGCCCTTGGTGTCGCAGGCCCCCCGCCCGTAGAGGCGGCCCCCCTTTGCGGTGAGCCGGAACGGCGGGACGGTCATCCCGAGCACGCCGACCGTGTCTAGATGGGGGGCAAACATCACCGTCCTCTTCGGCTTCCCGACCGTGTCGAACACGGCGACTATGTTCGGGCGGCCCGGGCTCAGCTCGCGCGTCTCGACGTCGGCCCCAAGCTTCGCCAGGTGGCTGGCAACCCATGCGCCGACAAGCGCCTCCCCGGGCCTTGTGCCGCCGGTATGCGCGTCGGGATGAACGCTAGGCAGCGAAACAAGCTCCGAAAGAATGCGTCTCGCGAGCTTCGGGTTCAACGAATTGCCGGCGGGGCGGGAATGGCGCTCAGGGAATAAACCCGGTGGGATGCGTCACGGGACTGCGGGCGGACCGCCCCGGACCTTGTCCTGGAGCATCCGCGAACGCTCATCGTCATCGCCCGGCTCGGGATACCCGAATGTCTTGAACATCTGCCCGATCGATGTCTTCGGGTCGTTGGACCAGAAGATGCCGGCATCCTCGCCGTTGTAATAGGTGAATCCCACCTTGTCGCCGTACTTTCGCCTGAGGGATTCGCCGCCGTCCAGGCCACTCTGCCAGTCGGTTATGGCGTAGGACAGGTCGATCTGGTGGACCAGGACCTCACCTTCCTTGGTGGCCTGCGCGTCTATCATTCCGAGCGGGTTGTAGACCGCCGCGTGGTCCCTTGGCGTGGCGCTGACGACGTAGTACCTGTGCTGCAGCGCGTACATCGAGGGACGCGCGGTCTGCGGTGTCTCCGATGGAAATGCCACGATCTCGGCGCCCTCGTTCGCCAGCGCCTGCCAACCGTCGGGATATTCGACGTCGTAGCAGATTTGAACCCCCACCTTCCCGAAATCGCAGTCGAAGACCGGGAAATCCCGGCCCGGGGTCATGCCCCCCTCAAGGAGGGCGTAATTGAGGTCGGTGCACGGGTGCACCTTGCGGTACATGCCGGCCACGTGCCCCTCGCGGTCTACCAGCAGGGCCACGTTGCTGTAGCGCGCGGGATCGCCTTCCTCCCTCAAGACCAAGGGCATCACTATGTAGCATCCATTCCGTTTCGCGCAGGCCTCAATCCTGCCGACCACGTCGCCGAGGCGCACCGCCTGCTGCTCCAGGGCTTCCGACGGGTGCGACATGAAGTATTCAACGAACACCGCAAGGTCCAGCCGCTTGCCGGGATACTTGCTCGACGCCTGCGCCTCCATCGCGTCAACGATCTCGTCCATGCGCTGGAATCGCGCCTCAAGCGGCAGCTTCAGTATCACGTCATAGCCGCTGATCTCCGTCCCGACCAGGACCTTCCTGGGAAGTCCGTCGCGCCGGAGCGCCACCTTCTCCACAGCCGGAACCTGCGCGACGTCGGCCACGGCGCAGAGCGCCGATGCCGGAATGAAGGTAATCCCGAACACAAGGACGGATGTCGCGGCCAGGCAACGCAGGGGGAAAATGCAGCCAAACTTGGAATTCATGCTCATAAGCGCCTCTGTTAATCTCCGAAATGACTTTGGCCGCGCGAATCCATTAGGTACCCTGCATGCCAAGCCCGGGGTGTGTTTTGACTTGCGACGGCGATCTATTGTACCCTGTTCAGTTACTTGCGATGGTCAATTCGAATTCAGGGCCGGCCCGTGTGTTTCCTCAACTCCTCCGACTTTTCGGTTAAATTGTAATGCCATTCAGCTGCCGAGCGCATTTATTGAAGGGGCAGGCGATCCCAGCCGTGCCGCTGGCCCTCACGTCGAAGAGGAAATGGGACGAGAGGAGTCAGGCCGCGGTGATCCGGTACTACATCGACGCGGGTGCGGGCGGCCTCGCGGTCGGGGTCCATTCGACGCAGTTTGCGATCCGCGACCCAAGGGTCGGCCTCTTCGAGCCTGTCCTGTCGCTCGCCGCCGATGTGTCCCGCGAATGGACGGCCCGAAAATCGCCGCTGTGCCTGGTAGCCGGGATATGCGGGCTCACGAGGCAGGCCCGTCGCGAGGCCGGGCTGGCCCGGGGCCTGGGCTACCACGCGGGGCTGCTCAGCCTCGGCGCATTCGCCGCAAGATCCGAGACCGAAATCATCCGGCACTGCCGGGAGGTCGCAAAGGAGATCAGCCTTGTGGGGTTCTATCTGCAGCCTGCGGCGGGCGGCATTGTCCTGGGCCGCGACTTCTGGAGGCGCTTCTGCGGGATTGGGAACGTGGTTGCGATCAAGATGGCCCCCTTCAACCGGTACCGGACGATCGACGTCGTCCGATCGGTGATGGAAGAAGGCCGCGATGACATCGCGCTCTACACGGGCAACGACGACAACATTGTGCCCGATTTGCTCACGCCCTTCACGTTCAACGGCCGAACCCGCTTCATCGACGGCGGCCTCCTGGGACACTGGGGTGTCTGGACGCGGCGCGCCGTGGAGCTCCTCGGCCGGGCAAAGGTGGACCGGAAGCGAGGCGTGATCCGGCGGCGGTGGCTCGAGATCGGCACGTCGGTGACTGACGCCAATGCGGCCATCTTTGACCCGGCCAACAATTTTGCCGGCTGCATCCCCGGAATTCACGAGGTCCTGCGGCGCCAGGGCATTTTCCAAAGCATCGCATGCCTCGACCCGCGCGAGGGCCTTTCCACGGGACAGGCCGCGGCAATCAGCCGCGTGACAACATTGTATCCTTGGATGGTTGATGACGGGTTTGTCGCCCGGAACCTCCCCCGGTGGCGGGCATAGCCGGGCATCCGGAAGCCTCGGCATCCGACGCCGTCCGTGCCGGTAGCACGCCGATCCTATCCGGGGAAGGAGCTTTCTTCTTGCCTCTGCAGATAGTACACTCGGTAGTTACTTCCAAACCCCGCGTCCTCTGAGAAGCCTATTCCCAATGGCAGCTGTCTCCAACTCGACCCCGGCCTTATCCCATCCTTGGGCACCTGCCTTGGGGCTGCTTGGGCACGTTGCGCCGGCCGCGAAGGATTGCGCAGGGGCCGACTTCCCCGCCTGACGCCCGCGCAATGACACAGACCCAAAAGGAAATCAGTCGCGCCATGTTCGCGACGCTGTTGGCGGCATTCCTGGGCTGGATGTTCGACGGCCTCGAGATGGGCATCTTCCCTCTTGTCGCCCGCCCGGCGCTCCAGGAGTTCCAGATGACGACCGGGGCGGTGAGCGAGCAGTATATCCAGCACTGGATGGGCATCATCACGGCCTCGTTTCTGATTGGCGCGGCCGCGGGCGGGCTCGCCTTTGGCTGGCTCGGCGACCGGATAGGGCGGGTGCGCGCGATGACCCTGAGCGTCCTGGTCTACTCGGTCTTCACCGGGTTGAAGTACTTTGCGCGCGAGCCGTTCGATCTCGCCTTCCTTCGGTTCATCTCGGCGCTCGGCATGGGCGGCGAATGGTCGCTCGGCGTTGCGCTTGTGATGGAGGCGTGGCCGGAGAACAAGCGGCCGCTCATGGCAGGGCTTATCGGGCTGTCGTCGAACCTGGGGTTCGCCCTCATAGCCGTGATCGGTATTTTCTTCCAGACCACGGTCCATTCCTGGCGCTGGGTCATGCTGGTCGGGTCGTCGCCCGCCATACTGGCGCTTGCAATCGTCTGGTTTGTGCCGGAATCCGAGCGGTGGAAGCATTCAGTCATCACGGAGGGCCCGGCAAAGCCGGTGAGGGAGATATTCGGCCCGAAATTGCTTCGCACTACGCTCCTGGGAATCCTCATAGCGTCGGTCCCCCTGATCGTCACCTGGGGGATCGTCCTGTGGATCCCGCTCTGGGCTGATCAGATGACCGGCGGAAGCCTTCCGCGCGTGAAGGCCTACAGCCTGTTTGCGATTTCCATCGGGGCCGCGACCGGCGCCATGATAGCGCCCCTGTTCGGCGCAAGAATCGGGCGGAGGCCCGTCTACGTCACGCTCTGCCTCGGCTCGTTCATAAGCTGCACCATCCTCTTCAAGGTTTTCCACTCCTACAGCCTGTCCTTCCTGGCCGTTGCGGCGTTGGCGGGATTCTTCACGTCGTCGTTCTACGGCTGGCTGCCCCAATACCTGCCAGAGCTCTATCCCACCCGCGTGCGCGCGACCGGCCAGGGAGTCTGCTACAACTTCGGGCGGATCCTGACCGCAATCTGCGCGTGGAAGATGGGGGCGTTCATGGCGATGTTCGGAAACAGCTATGCGAACGCGGGCGAGACGGTCGCTTACATCTACATCATCGGGATGGCGGCCATCTGGTTCCTGCCGGAGACCATAGGCCGTCCGCTTCCCGCCTGACGGCGACCCGCAGCGGCATGCCCCGTCCCGCGCGATCCGGCGGGTCTAGCGGCCCGATGCGTTGAACACGCCCTGTGTCCGCTTCCAAGTGTGGGGAGCGGTGCCCGTGATGCGCTTGAAGGCGCGACTGAAAGTGAACGGATCGGAAAAGCCGAGCCCCAGCCCGACCGACTTCACGCTCGAATCAGGCTGCCGGAGCAGGCGCTGGGCCAGCCCGATTCGCTCCGCCTTTATGAACCGCCCGAGGGAGACACCCGTCTGGGAGTGGTACAGGGACGTTATGTAGTTCGGCGACATATGGACCGCCTTTGCTACGTCCGCGAGGGAGAGCGGCTGCCCGGAGTGCATCCGAACGAAATCGGTTATCTTGCGCGCCAGCTCGGCGCGGGCATCGAACGGGGTCTCCCCGCCCTTGAGGATCTGGCGGTAAAGCTCGACCGCGACCGACAGCATCGCCTCGCGGAGAGCCTCAACGGACGGGCGTTGTTCGACGGAGCTCGCCGCAAGCTGGCGAAGGACGTCGATGCGCTCCTTCCCGTAGGTGCTGAGCGTTGTCAGCCTGACCACGAACTCTACATCGTAGCCTTTCACGCCCCGGTAACGGCGCACATGGAGCATCGGATCGACGTCGTTGAGGACCCACCAGGCCAACCGATAGCCAATGTTGCTCTTGAAGATGGTCTCGGCGTGGTGGACCCCGCTCGCCAGCACCACCACGTCCCCCGGCTCCAGCTCAGAGGTCTGGTGCTTGAAGCTCAGGCAGCAGCGCCCGGAGATCAGCTGGCAGAACTCGTGATGAGGGTGCATGTCGTTTTCGTGGTAGAGCAACTGGCTGAAACGTGCCCGCTTGCGCATGGCGCTGGGGCTGCCGCCCTCCCATGCACCCATCAGGCGCGAGGCGTCGAGCCGCCCCAGGCCGGATATCAGCTCCTGTCCGATGAAGTCAGCCAAAGCCATGGTTAAGGTAAGTTGATACAGTCTGCTAACGATAATGCAACCACTTGACAAGCCGTCGGTGCGGGCGCCATGGGCCCCCTAGCCCGCCCAGCGACATTCAGGATGCGGCATCGGGTTGCTCATCGTCCAATGCCGGCGCCACCGGGTCCCTCTCAAGCTTGTCGTACCAATTGAACTTCAGGAACGTGGCGGTGGCCGCAAAGACCGAAAGGCAGATCCAGAACGACGGCCAGTTGCGCGTCACGAGGAAGATCGGGGTCGTGAAGATGCTGAGCTGCCAGACGATGCCAACGACGATATTGACCCAGTTGCGCGCGCAGTCCCGGTTCGGCTGGAAGCTCGGGTCGCTCTTCATGACCAGGTCGCGTATCCTGCCCCAGGCACCCCACGGCCTCACGTTCTTGTAGAACTTGATGAGCGTTTCGTCAGCCTCGGGCTTCGTGCAAAGTGTGCCGATGAAGCTGCTGACCGCCGACACCGCGAAGATCGCCGGGAATGTGTAGAGCATGTTCACGTTTTCGCCGAAGATCCTTCGCGCGAAGACGGGGACGATCATGGCGCTGCCTATGCCCGACACCATGCCCCAGAAGTAGCCGTAGCCGTTGAAGCGCCACCAGTACCATTTCAGGACGTTGGCCACGACAAAGCCGCTGTAGAGCGCGCCGACCAGCCACATCATCACGTCCGTGATTCGGGTCGTCATCAGCCCGAGGACGATCCCCATGGCCAGGACCACAAACGACGCCAGGCGGGATAGGTTGACCGCCTTTCGGCCGGAGACGCCAGGGTCGATGAAGCGCTTGTAGATGTCATTGACAAGGTATGCGGGCGCCGCGTTCAAGGTCGCGGCGAAGTTGGACATGAACGCCGCCATGAACCCGGCGAGCACGACGCCCAGAAGCCCGACGGGAACGTACTTGCTGAGGACCATCGGCAGGATCTTCTCGAAGTCCGGCGTCGCCATGCCGCGAAGCTCGGGCATGCAAAAGCCCAGGGCAAGGACGACGATGCCCGTTCCCATCACGTAGGCCGGGAACCACATGACCAGGTTGACCATGGCGCTCATCAGGCATGCCTCCCTGGGCGTCCGCGTCGCGAGTATCCGCTGCATGTCGTAGTTCGGTGCCGGACCGGCCAGGCTGGCGAGCACGCCCTTTAGCGTCATGAAGAGAAAGATGATCATGAAGAACTCGTTGCCGTCATGGCGGATCGTGGCGTTCGCCGAGTCCATGATCCCGGTCCAGTCCAGGCCGAGGTGCCACCCGAAGAACGGGTTCATCCAGCCGGGGGGAATCGACTGCTGGATCATCGCGGGTGAAACCCTCCACATGGCGATCGCGCCGATCGAAATGGCGCTGATGACGAGGATGGAATACTGGGTCACCTCCGTGATGACGACGCTGACCATGCCGCCCTTGATCGCGTAGAGCGAGGTTATGCCCATGATGAGGATGGCGTAGATGTTCTCGTCGCTCAGGAGCCCGGTGGTATGCCCCGTGAAATGCCAGGGCAGCATGACCACCAGGAACTTCCCGATCCCCTTGAAGCAATAGGCAAGCAGCCCGACGACGTTGACGAGGGCGAACAGCACCACGCTCATGTGGGCGAGGTTCGCGCCCGTGTCGCGGCCGAAGCGGGTCTGGATCCACTCGGCGCCGGTCATGACATTGGAGCGCCGCGTCCACGCGCTCATGTACACCATGAGGAAGATCTGGTTGAAGACGGGCCACACGAACGGAAGCCAAATGGCCTTCAAGCCGTAGATGAAGAGGATGTACGTCATCCACATCGTGCCGCTGACGTCGAACATCCCGGACGCATTCGATACCCCGAGCAGGTACCACGGCAGCGCCCTGCCGCCGAGGAAGTACGAGCCCATGTTCTTCGTCCCGCGCCGGGACACCCAGAGGCCCACGGTCAGCATCGCGGCGAAATAAACGACGACGATCGCGATGTCTATTGTGTGGAGTTTCATGGCAGTTCGGGAGCGCCGGCACCCATTGCCGGTGAATCCATGGGCGCCGCGAAAACGGGGCCCTTGTCGGGGATGGTCGGGGCTGAAAAATGAGTCATGTTGAAGGTGGTCTGCGGGTTCAGCGGGACCGGGCCCTTGACGGAGGGTGCCTCACCGTGGCTCCCACATGGCGCCCCACTGCAGTAACCGTGTCCACCCATATATCCGGGCGCCGGTTGAGATAGGAGCAGAGCTGGCGCAGCGCGCCCGCCGACGTTGTCTGCTTGGCCCGGATGTCGCCCACCTCGTGGCCCATGAGGATGAGCCAGCTGCCGTCGGCCGCAGCCGCGTCAACCGTCTCGCGGAGATCCCCGAAGGCCTTGTTGTCGAACTTGATGGACGGCACCTGTGCCAGGTCGCAGATCGCCGGGTTTGCGTAGGTCTCGCTGAAACCGGCCTGGCCGACGGCGAAGAGCTTGGCGACCAAAGGAACATAGCTCCTCAGATGGGTTCCGCGCCCGACAAAATTCTGGCCGCAGCAGTAGGCGTAGCTGGTCGGCTCGACGCCCAGGGCCACATGCAGCACCCTGTTTGCCTCGAGAAGCTCCTTCTCCATCCGGGCCAGGGTGTAGGACTCGAGCATGGTCTCCCTTGTCTGCCAGTCAAAGTTCCCGGTGCACGGGTGATTCAGGCTGTGGTTGCCTATCTCGTGCCCGTTTCCGGCGGCCCTGCGCCATTTCGAGACGCGGGCCTTCATGTTCCGCGGGAGGACGTAGAACGTGCCCTTGATCCCGAAGCGATCCAGTATCGGAACGCCCACGTCGACCTGCGATGGCCTCGCATCGTCCCACGTCAGGCTGACCGCCGCGCGCTTGTTGCCGGGCCAGCAGAAGGTCCTGGGGATCGAATCCTTCAATTCTTGGCGACTAACGTCGGTTGGGGAAATCGGCGAAGGCCATCGTGGCCCCCTTCACCGCAGGCGAGCTGGTATGGGCGGATGCTTGACGGTGGCCGCAATGTGCCGTCCCACGGCGGTGACCGTGTCTGTCCAGATGTCGGTGCGCCTCTTGAGGTAGGCGCAGAGCTTCTCCAGCGCCTTCGCGGACACGGTCTGCTTGACGCGGCCGTCGCCGACCTCGTGGCCGGTCAGGACAAGCCAGCATTCATCCGCCATCGCTTTGTCTACTAACTCCCGCAGCTGCTCGAATGACTGGCCGTCGAAATTCAGTGACGGCACCTGCGCAAGGTCGCACCGCTTGGGACTCGCATACATCTCGCTGAAGCCGGAGCGGCCGACCTCGAAGTGCTTGGCGACAATGGGGATGTAGCTCTTCAGCCGGACGCCCCTCCCGACGTAGGTCTGGGCGCACGGGTAGGCGAAGCTCGTCGGCTCCACGCCGACGGCCACGCGGAGGACCCTGTTGGCCTCAATGATCTCCCTCTCCATTCTGGCGAGGGTGTAGTTCTCGAGCATCGTCTCCGGCGTCTGCCAGCTGATGAAGTTCCCCATGCACGGGTGCTTTATCGTGTGGTTGCCGATCTCATGGCCGCGGGCGGCCGCCTTGCGCCAAAGCTTGAACTCCCGCGTCATGTTCCGGGGCAGCGCGTAAAAGGTGCCCTTGAGCCCGAAGCGGTCCAGGATCGGGACGCCCGCCCTGACCGAGGAGGGCCTCGCGTCATCCCAGCACAGGCTCACGGCGCCGCGCCGGCCCTCGGGCCACTTGAAGGATCGGGATTTTGCATTTCTCATAGATTTGGGGTGGGTAATGCGCTGGTGGGAACCGGCCACCAGAGCCAAAGCCTATTCATTCAACGTCGGCGCGTTGAGGCGGGGCGGAATGGTCGGTTCGGAGCCCTATGCCTTCCAGTTGCGCGCAACCTTCTGAATCGCACCGACGACCTGGTCGACATACGGATCCGTCATGATCTGCGTGATCGGAATCATGACGGCGCGCTCGAGGAGCGCGATCGTGCGTGGACACATGTCCTTTGTGTAGACCACTTTATTCGGCTTCTTCTCCAGCGACCAAGGCGCGCCGTTGCGATGCGCGCTCTTCTTGTTCATCACGTAGTCCCAGTGGTAGTAGATGTGGCGGTCGGGGAATTGCTTGGAAAACACGGTGCCGCAGCGGACGCCCTCCGCGGAAAGGGTCGCCGCCACGTCCAGGGCCGACGCCGCGTCGGGCATGAAGAAGACCAGTGATATCCCGCAGTCACCGGCGCGGTCGTTGAGCCCCTCCATCACCGCACCTTCGATCTTCTCGCAGGCCGGCCAGAGCCGCCCCTTGATATCGCGCGTCCGCGCCAGGATCCGGTCGCGCTTCTTGAGCTGCTCAATGGCCACGGCCCCATGCATCTCCGACATGCGGAAATTTTCACCAAGAAAGGCCAGATTCTGCCACTGGTCCGAAGTTCCCTCGATTGCTGCCCGCCCCTCCATCCAGAACGCATACGCGGAGTCGTGGTACACCGCCGCCCGTTCGTAAGTTTCGCGGTCGTTCGTGATGACCATCCCGCCCTCGCCGCACGCGATGATCTTGAAATGCTGCAGGCTGAATATCCCGGCGTCGCCGAACGTCCCGAGCGCGCGGCCGCCAAAGGTGCCCCCGTTGGCCTGGGCGCAGTCCTCAAGCACCGCGATCTTCCGGCGCCTCGCTATCTCCATGATCCGCCCCATGTCGCAGGGAATGCCGCGCATGTGCACCGGGATGACCGCCGTCGTCCTGTCGGTGATCTTCTTTTCCATGTCCGCGGGGTCGATGCTGAGGGACTCGTCCATCTCAACCATGACCGGCAGGGCCCCGACCGCCATCACGGCCGCCGCCGTCGCGATGTAGGTGTACGCCGGGATGAGGACCTCGTCGCCTTGGCTGACCTTCAGGGCGATCAGCCCTGCGATCAGGGCGGACGTCCCGCTGTTTACCCCGAGCACGTACTTGGCCCCCGATTTGGCCGCAAAAAGGGCCTCAAACTCGGCGACAGCCGACTTCGAGGGGTCAGCGGCATAGCGAAAGAGAACCTGGCTCTTGAGGACCTTCGTGACGGCGCGGATTTCCTCGTCGCCTATCTCATTCGTCCCATGCAAGAAGTTTCGAGGTGCCCGCTCCGTCACGGCCATTGACCCTCCCTTAATTGCGAGAACCTCTGTTGTCTCGATCATCCAACACGCTACCACACTACTTTTGCCGCCGGAATAGCCGTGCTTACGAATCCATGTTCAAAACTACGCAAGAGTTGATCTATTAATGATTTTCCGCGATCCATTCAACCCCTATTCTGCTCCGAAATGCCTCCAGCACACCCTCTTCGTTGCGGGCAATATGGCCCCCCAAACGGGCGGGTCGACGGGCGAGGCACAATGACCCGAATGGCGTCTCCGATCCGAGAGCTTGACGGGCCGGGCCCCGGCGCGCGCCCGGGGCCCGAAAGGGTGAAAAGGCCCGGAATTTGCGGGTTTTTGTGCGCATTTGCCGCCCTCATCTGCCCCGCGCAGGCCCAGGTCGAGGACGCCGGACAAAGGTCGCAGCTGCCCCTTTACCAGACAATACCAGCCGCGACGCCGCAGGAGCAGACGCCGTCCAACGGGCTTCCCGCCGCGGAAACGCTGCAGACCTGGACGGTCTCGCACGGCGACCCGTTCGCCGACCGCTACTCGGCCCTCGCGCAGATAGACCGCGGGAACGTAGGCCAGCTGCGGGAGGCCTGGACGTACCACTCGCGGGACGGAGCGGGAAACATCCAGGCGAATCCGATCATCGTCGACGGCGTGATGTTCGCGCCGACTCCCGGCCGCGCGATCGTGGCCGTCGATGCGTCGAAGGGCACGGAACTCTGGAGGTTCCGCCTCGAGGCCGTCGAGCGGCCGAGGATGCAGGACGCGCCCGCCCGCCGGGGCCTCGTCTACTGGCCGGGAAACGGGGACCATCCGGCCCGCATCGTCTTCACCTCCGGCGACTGGGTCTACGCCCTCGACCCGAAGACCGGGCACCCGATGGCCGATTTCGGCGTCGGCGGAATGGCGCCGCTGCCGACAGGCGGAACGGCGGTCGGCGTGGTCTGGGGGAACACCTTCATCGTTCCCGGGCTATTGGGCGACATCTTCGGGTACGACATCGGCACGGGATCGAGCCTTTGGCGCTTCCACACGATTCCGCAGGCCGGGGAGGCGGGGGCGGACAGCTGGAGGGGAGCCGGGTACAACAACGGGGCCCATTGCTGGGGAGGCCTGGCGCTCGACCCCGAACGTGGGATCGTCTACGCCGCGATCGGGAATGCGACCCCGGACTTCGTCGGCGTCGACCGCCACGGGGACAATCTCTATTCGGATTGCATCGTGGCGCTGGACGCAAAGAGCGGGAAGCTGCGCTGGTATTTCCAGAACGTCCGTCACGACATCTGGGACCTGGACTGCCCCGCCCCTCCGGTCCTCATGAGCATCACGCGCGAGGGCAGGAAAATCGACGTGGTCATTGGTCTAAGCAAGCTTGGCGACACCCTGGTCCTCGACCGGGTGAGCGGAAAGCCGATCTTCCCCTTTCGCCTGCGCCGGGCGCCGACGTCGACGCTGCCGGGCGAGGTCACGGCGCCTTATCAGCCGGATCCGGAGCTCCCCGAGATGATTGCAGCCGAGGACTTCAGGATCGACGAGGTGACCAACAGGACCCCGGAGGCGCACAATTTCGTGATGAACCAGCTGCGCCACGCGACCTACGGCTGGTTTGAGCCGGCGAGCGAGGGCCGACCCCTGTTCTATGCCGGCTCACGGGGGGGCGCCGAGTGGACCGGCGCCTGCGTGGACGTCCCGACGGGGCGCATCTATCTCAACAGCAATAACTTGATTGGAATGTTCACCGTCTATCGCAACGACGAGCGCGAGCGCGACCCGAGGCTTCCGCCCAGCAAGGGCGAAGTGCTCTTCCAGCAGATGTGCGCGGGTTGCCACGGCCCCAAGAGGCAGGGAATCGGAATGGTGCCCTCCCTGATCGGGCTCCGCCACCGGCTGACCGACGAGGAAGTGACCGCCCTCCTGAAGACCGGACGGGCCCAGATGCCCCCGGCGCCCCCAATGACGGACGACCAAAGGCGGGATCTCCTCGATTTCCTGATGCGACGAAACCAGCCGCCCCCGCCGCAGGCCGCAGCCGCCGGCCCGGTGTACTTCGCCGACGGATGGAATTTTCCGAGGGACCAGGACGGTTACCCCGGCTGCAACCCCCCGTGGGGCCTTCTCAACTGCATCGATGTGAACACAGGAAAGATCCTCTGGCGGGTCCCCCTCGGCAACTACGCCAAGCTTTCCAAGGAGGGACAGCCCGAGACCGGAACGGAGAACTTCGGCGGGCCCACCGTGACGGCCGGGGGCCTCGTGTTCTGTTCCGGCACGAAGGATTCCATGATCCGCGCGTTCGACAAGGACACCGGCAAGGTGCTCTGGTCGGCAAGGCTCCCGTGGACCGGGAGTGCGCCGCCTTCGGTCTACCAGGTCAACGGGCGGGAGTATGTCGTGATATCGGCGACCGGCGGCGGGAAGATTGAGACCCCGACCGGCGACGCCTACGTCGCATTCGCCCTCCCCTCCAATTAAGAGCCGTGCGACGCCAAAGGGTTGAGCGCCGGTTCGATGCCGGAATTTTGAGGCGATGACTGCGTGGCAGCGATCCGGAGCCCATGCCCTGAACGCCCGCGCTTCGCTCGCCCAATCCCCATGCCAGAGTCCCTCCTATTCGACTTCCAGGTGAACGGATTCGGCGGCGTCGACTTCCAGCGCGACGAGATTTCGCCGGAAGACCTGCGGCGTGCAACCTCGGCCCTGCGCCGGCACGGAGTCGGGGCGATCCTTGCGACGTTGGTCACCGCGAGCGTGGACAGCCTCGCCCGGCGCTTTGAGGCGATCGAGCGGGCGCGTTCGATCGACCGGGACATCTCGCGGATGATCGCGGGCTATCACCTCGAGGGGCCGTGGATCTCGCCGGAGCCCGGGTTCAGGGGTGCCCACCCGCCCCGACCGATACACGGGCCATCCCTTCCGGAATTTGCCCGCCTACAGGCCGCGGCCGGGGGCAACATCCGCCTGGTGACGCTGGCGCCGGAATGGCCGGGCTCGCATGAATTCATCACCGAGGTCGTGCGGCAGGGTGTCCACGTCGCGCTGGGGCATACGAACGCAAGCGAGTCCGAGATCGACGGCGCCATCGCCGCGGGCGCGCGATTTGCGACCCATCTCGGAAACGGCACGCCGCAGACGCTGCCCCGACACGACAATGTCGTCCAGCGCCTGCTGTCCCGCGACGAGTTGACCGCCTGCCTGATTCCCGACGGCGTCCACCTGCCCCCGTTCGTCCTGCGCAACTTCTTCAGGGCAAAGCCGCCCGGCCGCGTCCTCTTCACCACCGACGCCATGGCGGGGGCCGGCGCGCCGCCGGGAAGCTACACCATTGGCGAGCTGACCATCGAGATTAAGGCCGACGGGGTCGCGCGGCATCCCGGCGGCGGCGGCTTTGCCGGCTCGACCCTCAGCCCGGACGAGGGCATGCTGAGGACGGCCGCCTACCTCGGCCTGGACCGGACCGAGGCCCTCCGCCTCTGGTCGGAGGCTCCGGCCGAGGCTTTCGGAATCGTCCTGCCACATCCCCATTGAAACCGCCAACGACCCGATACCTCGCGGTTGACCGCCTCGCGGTTGAGATTCACCCGACGCGCGGGGACCTCGGCCGCGTCGCCGCCTCTTCGTCGGCCGAATACCTCCGGCTCTGCATCGCCTCCCGCCGGGCGGCCCGGGTCGTGTTTGCTTGCGCCCCTTCGCAGGACGAGTTCCTGGCTTCGCTCGCCGACGACCTGAAGAACCCGGTGGATTGGGGCAGCGTGACCGCCTTCCACATGGATGAATACGTCGGGTTCGGCGGCGACCATCCGCAGAGCTTTCAGCACTACCTTCGCGAGCATTTCCTGTCCCGGGTCGAGGTGGGCGCCTTCCATCCGCTGTCGTCGGTTGAGGGGGACAGCGCAGAGGTCTGCGCCCGCTACGCGCAGGTGCTCGCGGAGCTTCCCATCGACCTCATCTGCATGGGCGTCGGCGAGAACGGGCACATCGCCTTCAACGACCCGCCCGTCGCCGATTTCGACGATCCCGTCAGGGTCAAGAAGGTGGTGCTGGCCGCCGAGTGCCTCCAGCAGCAGGTGAACGACGGCTGTTTCCGTTCGGTCGCCGAGGTGCCCACGCATGCGCTCACGCTCACCGTGCCGGTCTTTCGCGCGGCCCGGCGCCTGAGCATCCATGTTCCGGGGACTCGCAAGGCAGCGGCGGTTCGGGCAATGCTTGAGGGCCCCATAGGGACATCATGTCCGGCCTCCATCCTGAGGCTGCACCCCAACGCCACGCTATACCTGGATCCCGACTCGGCGAGCGGACTGTCCGCCTGAGCGTCCTGACGCGGCCGTCCCCGGCCCGACGAACGGCCCCACAAGCCCAATTACTTCATAACCTCCAACAACGAAGCCCAGAATCAAATGAATAGACGCGTTTTCATAAGGAATGCCGCGCTGGCGGCGGCAACGGCGGCCGTGGGATACAACCGCTCGCAAGCCCAGTCGCCGGGGCAGGCCCAGACATCGGCGCCCGGGGCCGGAGGGTTCGCCCCGGACCTGGTTGATTCAAACGTCTATCTCTCGCGGTGGCCCTTCCGCAGGCTTCCCTACGACAAGACGGCAAGGCTGGCGCAGATGCTGAAGCGCGAGGGCGTCGTCCGGGCCTGGACCGGGAGCTTCGACGCGCTCCTCCACCGGGATATCTCGGCGGTCAACGTGCGGCTTGCCGACGAGTGCGCGGCGGTGGGCGGCGGGCTCCTTGTGCCTTTCGGCGCGGTAAACCCCACCCTTCCGGACTGGGAGGAGGACCTGAGGCGATGCCACGAGGTCCACCGCATGCCCGGGATAAGGCTGCATCCGGATTTTCACCAGTACAGCCTCGACGACCCCCGCTTCACCCGCCTGATGGAACTCGCCACGGCCCGCAGGCTCATCGTCCAGATAGCGCTGGGAATGGAGGATCCGAGGACCCGGCCGCCCAATGCTATGTTCGCCACGCCCCACCCGGGACCCCTGGCGGACCTGCTTCCAAAGATGCCCGGGGCAAGGGTCGTGCTCCTGAACTTCTTCCGCGAGTTCGGCTACAATCGCGTCCTTCTCGTCCGGTTGAACGGACTTCCGCAGGTGAGCTTTGACATGGCGACGGTCGAGGGCGTAGACCCCCTGAAGGGCGTTCTCGACTCCGTCGGATCGATCAGGTTGCTCTTCGGCTCCTACGCCCCGTATTACAACTTCGACTCCTCGCGCCTGAAGCTGCAGGAATCCGAGCTTAGCGCTGACCAGCTCGCGGCAATTCGCCACGGCAACGCATCCGCCCTCATGCAATCAGCCTAAGCCTGCGAGTCCCCGGGTCAGGCCTTCATGCCCTTGCTCTGGAGGATGGGAAGCAGGAGATTCCGCAGGTTGTCGCGAAGGATCATCCGCTTCTGCTCCGGGGAGATATCCGCCCCGGTCACCTTCGCTATCTGCGACGCAAAGCTGCGCCCCTCGACATCGCTCCCGTACAGGAGGTGGTCCGCTCCAAGCTCCCGGACTCCCATCTCGACGTAGCCGGCCGTCGGCTCGGACCCGGCCAGGCCGGAATAGACCTCCCGGCGCGTCCGGATAGTGCGAATCCCGAGCTCCCAGTTTCCGCCGGTGTGGCCGCAGACCATCGGGACGCCGGGATGGCGGGCGGAGAGCTCCACCAGGTCCTGCGGCGTGGACTCGTGCGGATCCTTGGCCGTGGAGTTGAACCAGCAGTGCTGGAAGATCAGTGCCTTGAGCTCGGCGGCGCGCTTCACGATGGGGTCGAGGTCTTTGTTGTTGCACTTCAATCCCAGCCACAGCTTCACCCCGACCATTGGCCCGTCCGCGACACAGCGCTCCAATTCGTAAAGGCTCTCCTTCAGGTAGTGCGGATTGAGGTAGACGAAGCCAAACGCGCGCGTGCCCCAGTCCTTGAGTATCGCCATGATCTCGTTGTTGTCCTGGCGAAACTGGTCCGGCGTCGAGTCGATCGTGCTGGGAAACGGCCATGCCATATAGATGCACATGCGTTCCACCCCCATGCGGTCGGCATAGGACACGAGGTACTCCATCCGCTTGTACGAGGTGTCTCCCTGCACGGGATGGCAATGGAGGTCCCAGATTCCAAATCCCTGCAGCTCGCTGTCGGCGAGGGTCGCAGTCGGCAGCGGCGAGGTGGGCGTGGGAAGGGCGTTCATGGGAAGTGTGGGGTCATATGCGGTTTTTCCTGTCGTTATCGTACCGTCTTGCTTCCAAAGGCCTGTTTCAAGAAAGACACGACATCCAGTATTTCCTGTCCGCCAAGGACGTGGCCAAACGGGGGCATCACCTTGCCGCCATTTGTCACCTGGTTGATCAATTCTGCGTCCGGATGGGTGAGCGGCCCGCCGGCAAGGGTGAAGTCTGGCGTCCCCACCTGCTTTGAGCCCCTGCCGTCGGGCTGATGGCAGACGACGCAGTTCGCGCGAAATATCACTCCTCCCGCAGCGGGGTTTGGCGGCCCGAACGCAACCGGCGCCGCAACGAGCATCGATTTGGCCGGGAAGGCCGACCCGGCCAGGAGCCGGTTCGCCGTGTAATATCCCACCGGATGGGCCACAGGGTCCCCGCCCGCGCTCCGGACTCCGTCCGTCGCCACCTCGTAGACGAAGCCGGGCATCAGCTCCACAAGGTCGATGTCCGCCCCCATGCCGTCGGCGTGCGCCCTTGCGCCGGTCACCGGAACCGCCACTTCATCCACGCGGAGCGAGCCGTCGTCTATGCTGTAGTTGTACCTGAAGCGCTTCACGCGGTAGCTCCCCGGCGCCGCAAGGCCTGCGGGGCTCATCGTCACGGTGAATGCCAGGGTGAATCCGCGGTCTGTCAGGCGAATCGTCCGGATCTCGACGGGAGCCGCGCCGGTCCAGGAGATTCGCTGAATGCCCTCCTTGGCGGTCGACCCCCATCCGCGGGCCGTCTGGCCAATGTAGAGGCTTCCATCGGGCGCGAAGGCCCCCCTGACCCCGCCGATATTCAGGCCCTGGCCGGCCGCGAACAGGAAGACCGCGCCCTGGTAGTCGCCCGCAACCATCTCCAAGTCCACCCGGACAACGACCCCCGTCCAATCCGGGATGAATATCTGGCCCCCGAACGGCCCGAATTTCCCACCCGTCGTGTCCCAGACCGGCTGCCCGAGCGCGCTTCCGAGCGGACCCCGCGGGACATAGACGACCGGGGGCGTCCGCATCTGGCGCAGCATCTCGATGGTGACCGGCCTGCCCTCGTAGTTTGGGTCCCACTTGAGGCCGTCCGGGTGCCCGTAGAAGCGGCCCTTCTGCACATGATGGAGCTCCGATGTCGGCACCCATGAGCCCGACACGTCGGTCGCGAACAATTCGCCCTGGGGGCTCAGCCCGATGCCCATCGCCTGGCGGAAGCCGGTCGCATAGGGGATGAACTCCCCCTGCGGCGTGACCTCGTACACCCATCCCTCGAAGGGGACAAGCGAGCGGTGGTCATCGTTGCTGAAGCCCGGAACGGCCTTGTCCATCTTCAGCTGGCCCTTGGCGACGATGCCCTGGAAATTGTCGCCGTCCTTTGATGCCATCCCGTTTGCGCCGTAGAAGTTTCCGTACTTGTCGCGCACCAGCCCATAGGAGAATTCGTGGTAGTTGCCGGTCATGCCGGACGAATCGTCGACGACGGCATAGACATCCGCCTCGCCGCTCCCGGTCGTGTCCGAGAGATGCATGAACTCCCCCCGCGTGGTCACATAGACGTCCCGGTCGGTGCCAGCGACGACGCCGAACGGCTCCAGGAGCCCATAGGCAAAACGCCGCCATCCCCCCGTCTTGGCGTCGCGGATCCAGACCTCGCCCCTTCTCGTCACGGCCACCACGTTTCCACCTGGCGAGAACGTTATCCCGGACACTTCGGGGACCATCTGACGCGGGGTCTTCACGTCCTGCGTCACATATGCGTTCGAGGCCGCCGCGGCCCTCAGGTCAAAGTCATGCGAGGCGCCGACGCCGGCCGCGACGTCGAGGTGGATATGCGCGTCCTGAAACCTGCCGGAAGCGGTCTCCAACTCGTAGGATCCGGCCGGCACCTGGAAGTCGAACTCCCCTTGGGGCCCCGACGAGAGTATCAAGGCGGAGTTCTCGTTCCGCGACAGCGCGGCACCACTGATGATGACCTCCCATCCGGGAACGGGCTCGCCCGTCGCCGCGTCGCGTAGGTGTCCCGTGACGTGGACGACCTCGGTCGCTCCGGCGGCATCCTGCCCGGCGGTCATGCTGACGGCCGGGAGCGCGAGGAGAGCTGCGCCACATAGGAATCTCGAAATCATGGTGCGGAGCCGCCCTTTCCTCGGAATGTGACGGCAAAGGCGCTGGAACCGGTTTCGTCATAGCGGACAAAGTTCCCGTCCAGAACCGCCCCGGAGACCCCAATCTCGGCCTTTGAGCCTGTCGAGAGCCTCATCCAGAGGGGGCGTGGACCGGCCTCCACGTGAAAGGTGCATGCGACTCCAATCCCGTCACCGACCGGGTGAATCTCCTCCGTGATTCCCCTGCCGCCAACCGAGTACAGGAGCTCCGGGAAGCCGTCCTTCCTTAGGTGGTATCCCCGGAAACGATAGACCGACGGGTCGTCGCTCGAGCCAAGGTGAAAGGCCGGCAACATCGACCCCTCCCGATAGAACACGTCGCCCCAAATCCGCGCCGCGAACGAACGCAGGGGATCGCCATGCCGGCCGGTCCACCAGGGGCGCAGGTCCACAAAATCACCGTCCCAGATGTAGTTGATGCCGCCGCGAACCGTGTCGAAGCACAGCGAGGGACCCCCCGGGAAGGTGATCGCCAGCGCGCCCGGGAAGGCATCCGCCATGCTCGTTCGCTGGACCAGCGCGCGCGCCCCGGGGACCGGTTGCCTGGCGGCCCAAAGCACGCTGTTCGAGACTATGGAGCGGAATTGCGGATCCCCCAGGCAGAATGCCCCCCCGGGCTGAAGGCACACGACTCGGCTTTTCAGATGCCGGCGCACCCAGCCCATGGGAACCGTCTCCTCGCCGACTATGCCCTCCATGATGACCTGTGAATCCGGCGCAAGCTCGCATCCAAGCATCGGCTGCGGCGTGTCAAAGTGAGCCACGCCCGCAAAGATCGAGTGCGGGTAAAGGTTTATCACCCGCATCGGCAGGCCGCCTGCAAACCTCGCCCCGAAGCGAGCGCCGAGGACATCGGTTTCGAATTCCGGCCAATCCGTCCAGCAGCCCCCGCCGCCTCCGATGACGACCATCCCCCCGCCCCCATCAAGGAATCTCTGCAGGGCCGTCCTTCCCTGCCCTCCCAGCCGACAACCGTTCACCCAGAGCACGGCCACCTGGGACGCCGCCAGGGCGCTCCACGCCTCGTCCGAGGCGATCGCGCCAGGTAGGATCTGCGTGCTGCATTTCACCGATCCGGTTCCCTCCAGATAGTCGGCAACGCCGCCAATTGCCTTCTGCGTCTCCGAGGGCGATGCGCCGTCCCCGGCCAGCAACATAACCCGAAGCGGCTCGGCGGCCGCCAGATGTGGCAGGCACGCCAGCAGCGACAGGGCCGCAACGGCCAGACTTGCCATCCGGAGCCAGCACGATGCCGCCTTGGGCGCCCCGTGCGTCCGATCCCTCTCTGCAAGAGGCAAGTCTGAATCCGATTTGTGCGGGCTCACCGTTTGTTGGCCCGATGGAGGGTCGGCTTCCTCAATTTGACGTCTCTTGGTTGCTAGTAACGGAATAGTTACACGAAACCCGCCATTGGCCGTCAAGAGACTTTGACCGTGCGCGCCGGCCCGCAGATGGCGCCTAGTCCGCCGGCTGGAAATCCCTGTGCCCGGTCTGCCAAAGCAGGAACGCGTACTGGCCGGCGAGATCCTTGAACATGACGAATTTCTCCTCCGTTCCATGGCCGCTGTCGTAGTTGACCTTCATGAGCACTGGTTTTCCCGATGCCGTCGCATTCTGCAATGCGGCCGCGAATTTCCCCGGCTGCCAAGCCGGCACCCGATCATCGTTCCAGCCGCCCACGCAAAGGACGGCGGGATACTTCACCCCCTTCTCGACGTGCTGGACGCCGTCCATCTCATACAGGGCGCGGCATTCGACTGCGTCCTTCACGGTGCCGAATTCAGGGATGCTGAAGGGGCCCATTGGGCGGAACTCCAGGCGCATCGCATTGGCGTCTGCGACTTCGCAAACCGCGGCCGCAAAAAGATCGGGCCGCTCCGTGATCGCCCGGCTGATGAGGATTCCACCCGCGCTGCCGCCGAGGCCCGCGAGCTTCCCCGGGCTCGTGTAGCCCTTACTCACGAGATATTCCGCGCAGGAGATGAAATCATTCCAGGTGTTTGGCTTCGTGGCCTTGAAGCCCCCCTTGTGCCACGCCTCCCCCTTCTCGCCCCCGCCCCTCGTGTGGGCAAACGCGAGGACGACTCCCCTGAGCGCGATCGACTGCCGCACGCTGAAGCTGGGCGATATGCTCGAGCCATAGGCGCCGTACCCCTCGAGAATGCAGCAGTTGCTTCCGTCCAGCGGAATTCCCTTCGCATGGATGATAGACAGCGGGACCATCGCACCGTCGTTCGCCGGGACCTCGACTTCATCGACAGCCAGCCTGTCGAACCCGGGAAACGAGACATCCGTGTTGAAAATGCTCTTCGCAAAGGCGCCTGTCCCGGCATCCATGTCGTACGTCGCCGTCGGGGATATCCAGGACGTCAGGGTCACGATGCACCGATTCGAATGCGAATCCGGGCATGAAACACCCACGATGCCGGATGTCGGCAGGGTGATTTCGGCCGAATTTCCCGTGGCATAATCAACCTTCACGATCCGCCCGCGGATGCCGTCGGAATAGACGACCAAGAGGAAGTCCTTGCTGCCGGTGATATGCTCGATGGGATCCTTTCCCTGCGGAACCACCGTTTCCGCATTTTTCCAGTCCGGATGCTTCAGGCTGGTCCTGACTACCTTGTATCTTGGAGCGTCCGTGTGCGACTCGGCGTAGACGTAATCCCCGTGGAACACCAGGCGCTGGACCAGATTGTCAGAGGGCTGGCATAGCGATTCCCACTTGACCGCCGCGCTGTTCATGCCGGGAACGGGGGCATAAAATACCCGCATCTCACTCAGCATGGTCACCAGCCTCTCGAAGACGTAGCCCGGGCACGATTCGTCGATTCTCACCTCGGGCAACTCACTCGCCGCAATTCCCAGATCCGGGTATCTCGCGCTGCTGAAGAAATCGACGTCCCCTGCGACCTCGGAGCCCAGCACATGGAGGCGGGTTTTCCTGTTCAAGTTGATGCCGAGACTCTTGATATCGGTCACGTCGCCAGCGTCGTAGAAGAATGACTTGCTGTCGGGCATCCATCCCCCGGGCCCGAGCGACGGATAGATGCTCTCGGGCAGCAACGTTCCGTGCTCCACTTCCAGGACCCGTATTTCAGAAAAGCCGGCCCCGCCGGAATTAAGCCCCAGGGCGACGAAGCGGCCGTCGGACGACGGCGCGACGCTCTGAACATTTGTCGTCACGCCCGGCCTGTACTTGGCGGGGTCAAAGAGGAGCCGCTCGACACCATTCCAGCCCTCCCGGAAGAAGAGCTTCCCGACGTTCTCGCCGCCCAGTGTCTTCTTGTAGAACACGCGGCCGCTTTCATAGCTGATCGACCTGAATGTCGCCGGGTTTAGCCTGTCCAGGTCCAGCCACTCCTTGAGCAGGGCGTCCCTTCCTGGAATCCTCGCCAGGACTCCGTCCGTCAGCTCAGCCTGCGCCTTGAACCAAGCCCTGACGTCGTTGTCCCTCAGGTTCTCGAGCCATCTGTAGGGGTCCTTGTAGGTCGTCCCGAAGTACGTGTCCGAGGCATCGACCGTCCTTGTCGGGGGATAGGTCAGCTGCCCGTAGGAGGGGGCGACAAGAAATAGGGCAAGGGCGGGGCCAGCGGACAATCTCATTGACGGCGTTCCTTTCAGAAGATGCGCGTGACGGGATGGGTACGATTGGGCGGATCACACGAAGCGGCCAGTAGATTCGAGGAGAGGGCATCATCCATGCGAAGTGCCATGGCGGCGATCGGCGGCGTCCCGCGCCTGCGGGTCCGCAGTCCATATCCCCTTGATGGAATCCGGGACCATTTGCGGCATCGCTGCGCTTTGCCTCAAGCACCCGCGAGGGAACGCGTCATACCCGGCGAGAAAAACCAGAGGCCTGATTCCGAACCTCGGCGCCGCCAAACGCCGAACGGCACACGCCCCGCCTTATGCCGCCTTCGGATGGATCTTGCGCGATCCCCGGGGCGTGGCGCTTATGCCGTCGAAAAACAGGGTGTGTATGAGGTTGAGGCCCCGGGCCCTTTCGCTCGCATTGCCCAGATCCATGTCCAGGCCCTGGGAAAGCGAGATCCGGTTCGAGTGATATATGAAACAGCTTCCAATGAACTGCACCATCAGGTGGTCAAGGTCCAGGTCGCGGCGGAACTCGCCCAACCTCACACCCTCCTCGACGATCTTCTTAAATCGCTCAAGGAGCGGATTCATGGACAGAACATACTGCTTCTTGGCGATGTGCCGGCCCCCCTCGACATTCCCCCACTGCACAAGCTGGGTGAACTCGGGGTTCTTGTGGAGAAACTTGAAATAACTGTCCAGCAGGCGCTTAAGCTTCTCCTTGGGTTGACCAACGCCTTCCACGGCGTGGAACTCCAATCGTCCAATTCGATTGTATACCTCTAGAAGCGCCGCCCGGTAGATGGCCTCCTTGCTCCCGAAATAGTGGTACACCATGCGCTTGTTGACGCGTGCCGCCGCCACGATCTGGTCGACTGAGACGCCGTGGTAGCCACGAGCCGAAAACAGCCGGATGGAGGCGTCCAGCAGCCGCCGGCGAGTGCGATCGGAATTCCGCCTGACACGATGTGCGCGCATAAAGATCCGCTTCGGGCTTTTCATGCGGTAGACGCCGGCATCCGCCGGCGCCCGCCGAAGGTGAAAGTGGCATGTGTTGGCCGCGAATCCCGGGAAGGACGAGCCGTAATATTTAACATGCCTTCGTAAGACATGCTATGGTCAATGCTAACAGGGGCAAGATTAGTCAACAAACTTCACGTCGGCTACGCCCGGCCACTCAGATGCGCCCCGGCGAATGCGCCCAAAAGGAAGTCCGGCGGCTTTCGCCGCCGGACTTGAAGCTTCTAGACTCTTCCTGGCGCAATCGCCCTCTGATGCGTCAGAAAAGTCTTAGAAGTCGAAGGAGTTTTCCAATCGGAAGCCCATGCCCTCCTGGATGCGCTCCAGTGCTAGGCTTCCATCCGGCTCATACTGTGCAGGGACGAGCGAATCCTTTTCGCCGACGTTCTGCATGTTGAGCTGAATGCGCCAATTGACGTTCGCGAACAGCTTTCGCTGGTAGCCTATCCACATGTCCACGTGCGTGTCCGTGGGGCCCATGAAGGGCTCGTTGACGTTCAGGCCGCCCTCCGTGACGAGAGTGACGGCCGCGTAGTTGGGATCGGTCGAGTTCACGTTCTTGAAAGTCGGATCGTACCTGTATCCCAGGATGCGCGCGGCCTCCATGCGGAGCGCCCCACCCAGGAACACTCCCTTGATCGGGCCGCGATCGAACGTGTACGTCGATACCAGGTTAAGCCTCCATGGCGAGACCTCTGGCGCCGCGTGGCCCTGGTCGTTGAGCTCCACCGTGAACGGCGCGACGATGTTCGCATTCCAATTCTGTTCTATCGTGGATCCGCACTGGTTGCACCACATGCGCACCTGGCCGCCGGGTCCGGCAAAGAAGCCCGTCAGCTGGCTGATGAATGCCTGAGCCGCGGGATCGATGGCCTCGTGCGTCGAGTCGACGTGGGTATAGTTGAGCGTCACGTTCCAGTTCCTCAGGATCTGGGTCGTGAATTCGATCTCTACGCCCTTGGACAGGTTGTCGACCGTCGTCACGTGGTTTCCGAATTGGGAGCCGCCACCCTCGTTCGGGGCCGTCGCGTCATCGTAGCCGGCAAGGAAGGCGGAATCGAGCTGCCCGCTGGCCTTGGCAAGCGAGGGGATGATCGCCGGCGTGACGTTGTAGCTTGCGAAGAACGAATCCGGGACGGGAAGGTTTACCCATGCATTAACAATCTGCTGGGAGTACGCGTTCGTGGCGATGTACTGCGCGCTGCCTGGCGCGTATCCGCTTGCCTGGGCGTAGTTCCAGTAGTTCGTGTTCGGCGTCCTGCCCTCCAGGCCGTCCTGCAGCGCAGCCGCCCAGCCGTAGCCCCACACCGTGTTGTCGGGAATCACGTAGCCGTTGCCACCGAGGCCGGCGATGGAATTGCCGTTGGTGCCCTCGAGCGTCGCGTTCTTCACGATCGTCTTGAACCAATCGACCTTGAGCGAGACCTTGTCCGACAGCGCCGTGATCACAAAGCCGGCCTCCGTCGTGGTCCCGCTGGCATTTGGAACCGGAAGACCGGCGAGGCTCAATCGAGCCGCGTCGGGCTTGAAGTTCTCGGAGCGGTCGAGCAGCACGCTGAACGTGACGTCACCGGGAAGCTTGGACATGAGGGCCTTCGGGAAGTGGTAGACGCCGCCCCATGTCTTGCTAACGCCCTGGACATCCGTGCGGGACGCCAGGTTGTCGGGGAAGTTCAGGCTCGTGAAGCCGCTTACCGGGTCCGTGTACGCGTTCGACTGATAGTTCACGACCTTGTCCTTGCGCCAGCCGAGCGAGGGGACCAGGTCGCCGCCGAGGAGGTAACCCTGCCATGTGATGCCCTCGGATGAATCGGTGTAGCGGGTCCTTTGCGCATTGGTCACAAGGCTGGGAAACTGGCTCGGATCACCTGCGCTGTAGTAATAGACCTGATGCTCCTGCCATCCGACATAATTGGCCGGGTTCTCAGACTGCGTCGTGACGGTCACTCCGCCGTTCTGCCCACCGACGCCGTTTGCGATGCTGGTGTAGGTGTACGGGGCCGCGGGATTGACATAGCCAGGCGCGCTCGGGTCCGTCGGCACGTTCCAGGTGGAATTGAAGTTCTGGACCACCTCCTGCGCCGGGGGAGCAACGATGTAGTTGATGTTGTTCAGGTGCGCTCCCGAGGCGGATGAGGCGTTCGTCAGCGACGGCCCGAGGAAGGCGACGAAATCAAACTGATTCCATGAACCCAGCGCGTCCGCCTGATAGCCTGTGTTCTGCGGGAGCCAGTTGTCGGAGTCCCACTGCGGGCTGAGGGCATACGAGGCATAGTCGTAATTGAAGGTCACCACCTGGCTCTTTTCGTAGAGGCCGGTAAGGTCGCTCTTTCCGAGGAGCCATGTCAGCATGGGGTTGCTGAAGAAATCAGAGCTGCGAAGCTCGCCGGTGGGCGTGACCCTGAAGGTCTGGCGCGTCGTCGTCGTCTGGTAGTCGATCTCCTCTCCGGTCCCCGCCGCCACTTCGGGGCGTCCGACATTTGGGTTCGGCGTGCCGTTCGGATAGGTGTCGTTGACGTTTATCGTTATGCCGTACTCCTGGCCCTGAAGGAAGGGCACTGAGCCCTCAGTGTACTTCTGCTGGTCGTAGGCGACCTCAAAGCCGAGACGGTCGTCGAAGAAGGTCTGGTCGACTGTCAGGTTGAATGCCGTCCAGCGCTTCCACTCGCTCTTGTTTGGCCCGTCCAGGAGCAGCTTGTAGAAGTTGAAGATGCTCGGGTCCGTGAGGTACTTGTCGGTGTAGTATCCGCCACCGGGTATCGCCGTGGTCGGGTAGGCATAATTTGCAGGAACACCCGTGGACGCGCTTGGCGAATATGTCCCGACGAAGCCCGCGTAGTTGCTGAACGGCTCGACCGCATAATTAGCGAACGTGCCCTGGTTCAGGTAGGCGCCCTCCTGGGCGATCGGAACATTGGCCGGAATAAGCCCGTAGTTCTGCTCCGACGCCGTCGCATAGATGGGCGTGCCGGACGGGGCCTGAGGATTCGGAATATTGTTTATATTGGCAGGTGTGGCCTCGTAGTAGTTGGTGACATCGGCCCAGCCCTCGCGGCCCTGGCCTGCGAAGATTTGCTCGAAGTCGCCCGGGGGAAGCACCATGCCCGTGGGATTCGCTGCCGTCGCCGGTCCGTACTCGTTCACGGTCGTCTTCATAAGGCCCGGATTTGTGACACCACCGGTCGTTATGGTGTTGGAAAACCAAGGGGTTATCTCGTCCTCGGGCGGGATGACGCGGGGATTGTCCGAGGTCTGCCTGCCGGTCTCGAAGTCGCCCCTGATGCTCGTGTGGCTGTCCTTGCCGAACAGCTTTGGATCGAAGCGGAAGGCGCCGTAATAGCGGGTCGTGTTGCTGAAAGCCGGGACCTGCTCGTACTTCTCGTCGTCCTGCAGCGCGGCCAGATGGATGGCTAATACGCCGGGCACGAGCTGCTGGTTTATGGAAACCGAGTCGCGCAGCGAACCGTATTCGTCGACGCGGTTCGTGACATTGTAGCTGTTGGTGAACGAGGCGCCGCTGGTGCTGACGTTGATGATGCCGGCCGGGCTTCCCGTTCCGAAGAGGATCGAGTTTGGCCCGCGCTGGAGGTCAACGCGACCCACGTCGAATGCGTCCCACGGAATGTCCGATATGAAGTAGTCGCGCGTGTTGTCGGCCGAATCCAGGCCGCGAACGCGGGTTGTCGAGTCGACCGTGTTTTCCTCGGAGATGGCGGTACCGGCAACGCCGCTGAAGTTACCGCGGAGGCCCGTGACCTCCGTGCTCGGGGTGTAAATCAAGAGGTCCTCTTGGTTCTTTGCCCCGGTGTCCTGGAGGAACTGCGCGGTCACAACGGAAATGGCCGATGCGACGTCCTTCAGCTCGGTGCGGACACGGGTTCCGGCCAGGGTGCTGTTGGCCTGATAGCTCCCGGCGTCCTCGGAGGCGTCGACCACGAAGGGCGAGAGAACCATCGGCGGCGCCGACGGCTCCTGGTCCGCCGTGGCAGTCGATGACGTCGTGGTCGTTGTCGTTGTCGTCGCGGGAGCGGCTTGCGCTCCGGCGGTCTGGGGCATTGTGGCAAAACCCAACGCCGAGGTGACCGTGATGGCACGCAGCAGCAGCAAAGTACGATTAGCAGGCATATTTCCGTGGATTAAGGCTTACGGTTTAGTGACGTGTACGGTCCGTTGGTGTTGGAACATACAAATTGTAGGGCGGGTAGTTGGAATCCCGGGACCAATCCATGGGATGCCATGGGTTCCAATTTATCAGGGCATCGTTTCAGCTAGAATAGCCGCTAATACGAATGCATGTTAAAACTTACGCTTCCGTCCTAAAAGAAACCCGGGATGCAGGAGGATATCGTTTCGTTTGTCGGTGTGAATTCGGAGTCGCGCCGACACAAAATATCGTTGTCCGTGAATATTTGGAGCCCGTTCTCATCCGGGAAAAATCCCTGGCGCACTCCAAAAACGCGAATCGGCGCTCTGCCAACTCGGCAGCTACGGCCCGCCCCCGAGCGGCACCCATCAACGAATCTATCTCTCCAATCGGGCGCGCAGATCGGAAGGCAAAAGGTCCAAGGCCAGCTCCTGCATCCGGGGATCCGCGATCTCGACGCCCAGGACCGCGCGCGCCTCCTGGAGGCTGTAGAGCAGGTTCGTGCTGAGCGAACGCAGCTTCTCCTCGTCAACTTCCTCCACGCATTGGCGCAGCCGCTCACGGGCCAGGTCGGCGCGATGCGCCTGCGCGAGCACGATGGCCAGGCCCACCCTCTGGTCCCACGGCAAGGCCCGATCCGAGCCTCCGGCTATCCTGCGAAGAAGCACGTCGACCGAGCGGCCGAAGCCATCCGCGTCGCCCACGGCTATCGCGACCTGGGCGCGGGCCAACTGGGCCCCGAGGTCGGCAGGGAACCTCCTGAGCTCCTGGGCCGCCCTTGCCGCCAGGTCCAGCTGACCCATGTCGACAAAGTATTCGGCGAGGCGGCTGGCCGCGGCCGCGTCATTCTGGGGGTCAACGACCTTCAGGACCGTGACCGACTGGCCCTCGAATCCGGCAACCGAGGGGATCAGGTACGGCACCGGCCGAAGCCACGGCGGCAGGTTCCAATGGTGGAGCCTTTCGATGAACGTTCCGTTTGTCTGGCCGCTACCCAACTGGGCGTAGACATCCATGTAGGGATCCCACTGCGGGATTACGATGTGCGTCACCCCGCGCTGGCCGAGCAACTCCTGCGCTTCCTCCGGGGTCGACGCGCTTGCAATGCGTATTGCAATCTCCAGCCCCTCGCCGTTCTCCCTGTCGAAGGTCCCAAGCCCCCTGATTCCTCCGTAGTAGTATAACGCGGTGGTCGCATCGGGAGGGGCCAGGATCACCGCTCCCTGCGGGCCGGCATGCTTGGCCAGGTCGTATGCCAAGTCCCGCTCGATGAGGCCCACGACCTCGCCCTTTGTAAGCTCCCCTTTGGGATTCAACGCCAGCGAGGGCCAAATCTGCACGGCGCCCGGCAGAAGCACGATCGCGGCGAACAACGCCAACGCCCCGGACAGGAGCCGGCGCTTCGGCGCGCCGCCGATTGCCGTCGCAATCGCCACAACCAATGCGAGCAGGGCGCCATCAAGGCCGCTCCACAAGCTGAGGCGCCAGAACGAGAGGCCCAGCGCAGCCAGCACCGGGCCAAGGGAGACGGCGAGGGCCTTGCGCTGCACGAGTCCGAGTTTCCCGCGGGCCAGAATCCACACGGCTGGCGCGACGAGCAACACGGGCAGCACCGTGGCCAGGAAGGCCGGCGTTAGGCCGTCTTGCAGAAGCCACGCCACAGAATTCTTCGCCGAAACGCCGCCGGGCAGCATTGAAAGCCTCATCGAATTCAGGTCCAGCGAAAGGAACCCAGGATTGCGGGTAAGCAGCATTGCGACGGGAACGGACGCCACCGCGGCTGCCGCGAGAACAAGGACGGCCCAATCGCGAAGACTGCGCCGGGGCATTCCACCGCGGATCTGTGCGGCCAGCTGCGCCAGCACCTCGCCTCCGCCAATCCACGCGAGGCCAAAGACCGGATGAACGGCTCGAAGCTCCCAGGAGCCCATGTGGAACGGGAAGAATTCAACCAGGTAGGCGCCGAAGCTGGTCAACGCTCCGCCGAGCGCCCAAGCGCGCCAGGGAAGAAACTCCCGCTCCGCGCCGGGAACCGCCGGGGAACCGCCGCGGGCAACCCAAGCGGAAAGCAGCGCGCCCAGGGCGATTCCTGAAAGGATTGGCGCCTCGTTGGACACGCTGACCCACAACGCGACTCCACCCGCGGCCCCGGCGGCGAAGAACCATCTCCTTGCCCGCCGAGCGCCGCCGTCGGAACCAAGGGCGAAGGCGCCGACGAGCAGCGGGAGCACGCTCCAGACCGCGCATGCCTGCGCCAGTCCGCGGCTGTCAGGCTCCCCCGGAAGAAACTCCGCGGCAAACGGGAAGAGGGTGGCCACGCCCGCCGACAGGAGCGCGGCGGGCAGGAAGCCGAACCTCAGCGCGACAAATATCGCGGTGCCCGCCCCAAAGAGCAGCAACAGCAGCGGATCCGCGTAAATCGCCGCCCTCTCGGTGGAACGGTCGATCGGTCCCCCGGAAATCCCATGATTGCACCAGGCGACAAGCCCAAGCCACCAGCGATAGGGAGAGGCAGCGTACACGTCGTGGCCCGTCGGGGCGTTCTCGTAGTCGACGTGGCGAACGCGCCATTCCGAGCGGGCGAACATCTGGCGCGTCTGGTCGAGCCACTCGAAGCTCTCGTTGCGGTGCCCGGGCACGATCAGCAGCGGCCTCCAATCAGCATTGCGCGCGCGCGCAAGGCCTCCGGTCTCGGCCCTCCCGAAGGCCTCGGAAACATACTCGATCCGCCGCAGCCTGATGCCGTCCGTCACGACAAGGTACGCGAGCGCGCAGAGTGGAACCATCAGCCATGCGGACGCGGGAATCCGGATCGGGCTTCTCACGGGAATCGTCGCATTTGCACCACGTTGCGGAGCCGTAAATGCAAGCCAACGTGGAAATGACGGGCAAGATAAGTTTGGGCGCAGCGGCCGGCCAAACATGCCTTGACTACCCTATGGCGGATTCGTCCCATCGCCGCATCACGATACCGGTCGCTCAGAATTGCAAACTTCACTAGATGACGGCTACAGGTTCGCACGGGGCCCGATTACGAGCGCTTGGCGTGGCGATTCTCGCGTGCGCGGCGGCCCGCGCCGCTGACCCGGCGGGCGGCATAACCGGGAGGCCTTTCGACGCTCGCCCCTTTCCGCGCGGCAAGACCATGTTCACGCAGCTGGCCCCGGAACAGACGGGCGTCAGGACGGAGAACCATTACGACGACCCGAAGATGTGGGGTGAGCTCTACCACGAGTTCGAGGACGGGTCGATCGGCACGGGCGTGGCCATCGGGGACTACGACGGCGACGGCAGGCCGGACATCTTCGTCGTAAGCAAGACCGCGGGCTGCCGCCTGTTCCGCAACCTCGGCGGCTACAAGTTCGAGGACGTGACGGAAAAAGCTGGCGTCGGCGCGACGCCCGGCGTCTGGAACCTGGGCGCGACATTCGTCGACATAAACAACAGCGGCCGGCTGGACATCTACGTCTGCCGATTCAACGCCCCCAATCTGCTCTATATCAACCAGGGCGACGGGACCTTCAAGGAGATGGCGCACGCCTACGGCCTCGACGTAAAGGACTCGAGCGTGATGGCGGCCTTCAGCGACTACGACCGCGACGGGTGGCTCGACGTCTACATAGCGACCAACCTGCTCGACCCGGCCGCCCATCCGGCCGGTCAGCGCGGCTATCTCTTCCACAACAACCGAAACGGCACGTTCACGAACGTGACCGCGGGCGCGGGCATCTCGGGCGAGTCCCAGAGCCACTCTGCCACCTGGTGGGATTTCGACAACGACGGCTGGCCCGACCTCTATGTCGCCAACGATTACGGCATCCCGGACAAGCTCTACCGCAACAACCGGGACGGGACGTTCACCGACGTGATCGACCGCGTGCTGCCGCATACGTCCTCCTCCTCCATGGGCTCGGACCTCGGCGACGTGAACAATGACGGGCTCATCGATTTCCTCGTCGCCGACATGGCCTCGACCACGCACCAGAGGGACCAGAGGTCCATGGCCGGGGAGCGCGAGGGAAATCCGGACGCATCCGCGGGGACGCCGAAGTACCACCGCAGCGCCCTGTATCTGAACACGGGAACCGGCCGCTGCCTTGAGGCGGCGTTCCTTGCGGGCATCGCCGCCACGGATTGGACGTGGTCCGTGCGGCTCGAGGACCTGGACAACGACGGGCGCCTCGATCTCTTCGTGACCAACGGCTTCAACAGGTATCCGGACGAGGACATCTTCGCGCGCGCGTCGGTCGCCCGGTCCCAGGCCGAGCGCATCAAGATCCTTTTCGAAAGCCCCGTCATGGTCGAAACCCACCTCGCCTTCCGGAACCTGGGCGACCTGCAGTTTGAAAATTCCAGCGCCGAGTGGGGCCTGGACGCGAAGGGCGTGAGCTTCGGTGCCGCGTTCGGCGACCTGGGCGGGGACGGCAACCTCGACCTGGTCTACACCAACTACGAGGGCGGCGTGACCGTCCTTCGGAACGACAACGAGACGGGGCACCGCGTGAACATTGACCTGCGCGGGACCGTGTCCAACCGGTTCGGTGTCGGCGCCACCGTGAGGATAGAAAGCTCGCTCGGCATCCAGGTCCGCCAGCTCGCGCTGGCGCGGGGGTACATGTCCAGCAGCGAGCCGATGCTGCACTTCGGCCTGGGCAAGGACGCGGTCATCAAGAAGATGACCGTGACATGGCCGAGCGGCCACGTTCAGACGTTTGCCGACCTCGAGGTCGACCGGCGCTACACGGTCACCGAGCCATCCGCGCCGATCGCGGTGCCCCCTGATCCGGTCCGGCCGCCGGGCCGGTTCCGGGAGGTGAGCCAGGAGCGCGGCCTCGACCTGAGGACGCGGGAGGAGGCTGTTGAGGAGACCTACCTGCAGCCCCTGATCCCCGTGCGCCTCAACAGGCGCGGTCCCGGCTTGGCGGTCGGCGACGTGTTCGGCAGCGGCCGGGACGACGTCGTCATGGGGGGCACCGTGCTGGACCCGCTGCGCATCCTTCACTGCACGGCGTCGGGGGCGTTCATCGCTGCGGACTCCGCCGCGGTCTCGACCGGCACCGCCGCCGACGACGGACCGCTCCTCCTGTTCGATGCGGCCGGGACCGGTAGCGAGGATCTCCTGGTGACCAAGGGCGGAAACACCCTGCCGGCCGGCGCCCAGGAATATCAGCCAAGGCTGTTCCTGAACGACGGCCACGGCGGGATGCGGGCGGCGCCGGACGACATGCTTCCGCCCCTGCCGATCAACGCGGGGGCGGTGGCCGCAGCGGACTTCGACCACAGCGGCCGCCTCGGGCTGTTCATCGGAGGGCGCGTCCTGCCGGGACATTACCCGATGGCCCCCCGGAGCGCCCTCCTCGCCAACCGCGGCGGGAGGTTCGAGGATGTCACCGACTCCCTTGCGCCGGGACTGCGCGAGGTCGGCATGGTCACGGCTGCGCTTTGGAGCGACGTGGACGGCGACGGATGGCCCGACCTGCTGCTCACCCTCGAATGGGGCAACGTGAGATACTTCCACAACAACGGGGGGAAGGGATTCGAGGACTGGACGCAGAAGTCGGGCTTCGCCTCCGCCGGCACGGGATGGTGGACCTCGATAGCCGCGGCGGACTTCAACGGCGACGGCCGGCTCGACTATGTCGTGGGAAACGTCGGGCTCAACACGCAGTATCACGCCGACCCCGGACATCCGGCGCTGCTCTTCTCCGGCGACTTCAACGGGGACGGATCCAGCCAGCTCATCGAGGCGTACTATGAGGGCGACAAGCTTTACCCCTGGCGCAACCGCCGGAGCCTTGGCGCGGCGATCCCGTCGGTCCTGAAGCGATTCACGCGCAACGAATACTACGCCCGGGCCACGGTGGGTGAGATCCTGGGCGAAGGGAAGCTGGCAGCCGCCAGCCGATTTGCGGCCACCGAGCTCCGCAGCGGCGTGTTCCTCAGCCAGCCCGACGGCACCTACCGGTTCGAGCCCCTTCCCCGCATTGCGCAGATCTCCCCGCTGCAGGGCATCGTCGCAGGCGACTTCGAGGGCGACGGACACGCGGACATATACGCCGTTCAGAATTCCTATGCCCCGATCCGCTCGGTCGGACGCCTCGACGGGGGCCTGAGCCAGCTCCTGCGCAGCGACGGCAAGGGTCATTTCACGCCGGTCGCCCCGGCGGAGAGCGGCCTGGTCGTTCCCGGTGACGCCAAGGCGCTCGCGGTGCTCGACCTGGACCAGGACGGCTGGCCGGACTTTCTCGTGACAAGGAATAGCGACTCCATGCTGGCGTTCCGCAACAATGGCGCGCCTGGACACGGGTCGCTCTGCATCCAGCTTCGCGGCGGCCCCGGAAACCCGACCGCGGTGGGCGCCCGCATATCCGTGGAGTTCGCCGACGGCCCGGGGCAGACGGCCGAGGTCTATGCCGGCTCCGGCTACTACAGCCAGTCCACCTCCGCCTGCTTCTTCGGGTACGCGGACGGCGCCCCCCCGAGGAGGATCGCCGTCCGATGGCCGTCGGGATTGACGGCAAACTACGACGTCACGGCCGGATCATCCCACCTCACGCTTTCGGCCCCGGCCCGGTGACCCGCGCCCAAGCGCGCATGTCGGGCGGCTTGCCATGAGGACCTTCATTGAATAACCGGATTCCGATTCGCCCCTTCTCCATCTGACCATGGCAGCCGCCGAGACCTGCAAGCACCACACCGGGCGGCCCTCGGGAAAGCGTGCGGCCCGGTTCGGGACGATTGCGGCATTCCTGCTGGCCTTCGCGGCAGCGCGGGCTGCGGACCAGCAGGGAAGCATCACAAGCAAGCCCCTGGCCCAGCACCCCTTTCCGCGCGGAAAGACGATGTTCGTGCAGCTGCCCCCGGAGCAGACCGGCCTGAGGACGGAGAACCGCTACGATGATCCGAGGATGCACGGGGAGCTTTACCAGGAGTTTGAGACCTCGTCGGTCGGCACCGGCGTGGCCATCGGGGACTACGACGGCGACGGCCTTCCCGACATATACGTGGTCAGCAAGACCGAGGGCTGCCGCCTCTTTCACAACCTCGGCGGCTGCAGGTTCGAGGACGTGACGGAGAAGGCGGGCGTCGGGGCCACAAAGGGCGTCTGGAACCAGGGCGCGACTTTCGTCGACATCAACAACAGCGGACGCCTGGACATCTACGTCTGCCGCACCAACGCCCCGAACCTCCTGTATATCAACCAGGGCGACGGGACCTTCAGGGAGATGGCCCACGCCTACGGCCTCGACGTGGCGGATTCAAGCGTCATGGCGGCGTTCTGCGACTACGACCGCGACGGGTGGCTCGACCTCTATATCACCACCAGCGTCCTGAACAGCGCGATGCACCCGAATGGCCAGCGCGGCTACCTCTTCCACAACAACCGCAACGGCACGTTCACGAACGTGACCGAGAGCGCCGGCATCGCGGGCGAGTCGGAAAGCCATTCCGCGACTTGGTGGGACTTCGACAACGACGGATGGCCGGACCTCTACGTCGCCAACGACTACGGGGTCCCGGACAAGCTCTACCACAACAACCGCGACGGCACTTTCACGGACGTCATCGACCGCGTGCTGCCCCATACGTCGTTCGCGTCGATGGGGGCGGACCTAGGCGACGTGAACAACGACGGCCTCATTGACTTCCTCGTCGCCGACATGGCCGCGACCACCCACCAAAAGGACCAGCACGACATCGCCGACGCGCGCGGGCGGACCGAGGAGCGGCCGAATTCCACCGCGACCCCGAAGGACCACAGCAATGCGCTCCTGATCAACACGGGCACCGGCAGGTTCCTTGAGGCGGCGCACCTGGCAGGCATCGCGGCCACGGACTGGACATGGTCGGTGCGCCTCGAGGACCTGGACAACGACGGCCGCCTCGACCTCTTCGTGACGAACGGGTTCCCCCAGGACCCGGGTGCCGACGTCCAAAGGCGGATGATGAGCGCGGTGACCACGGCCGACCGGATAAGGATCATGTATGCCAGCCCCCCCAGGGCCGAGGCGCACCTCGCCTTCCGGAACCTCGGCGACCTGCAGTTCGAGAATGTCAGCGCGGCCTGGGGCCTCGACCAGAAGGGCGTCAGCTTCGGGGCCGCCCTCGGCGACATTCTCGGGGACGGCAACCTCGATATCGTCTACACAAACTACCACAGCGGCGTCACCTTCCTGCGCAACGACAACGACACCGGTCACCGGGTCGTCATCGACCTCCGCGGGACCGTGTCCAACCGCTATGGTGTGGGGGCGACCGTGAGGCTTGAGAGCGCCCTCGGCGTGCAGGTCCGCCAGCTCGTCCTCGCCCGCGGGTACATGTCCAGCAGCGAGCCCATGCTGCATTTCGGCCTTGGCGCGGACACGGCCATCAGGCGCATGGTCGTGACGTGGCCGAGCGGTCACACGCAGACGTTTGAAGACCTCGCCGTGGACCGGCGCTACCTGATAACGGAGCCTGCCTCGACGATCCCCCTCCCGCCGGACGCACCCAAGACTCCGGGCCAGTTTTCGGAGGAGGGCTGGCCGGCCGGACTCGCGCCCAGGTCCCGGGAGGACCCCGTCGACGAGACCTACCTGCAGCCTCTTATTCCCACCCGCCTCAACCCGCGCGGGCCGGGCCTCGCCGTGGGTGACGTCTTCGGCAGCGGCCGCGACGACGTCGTCATTGGCGGCACGACCCTCGATCCGCTGCGCATTCTCCATCGCGGCCCTTCCGGATCCTTCATGCTGGCGGATTCGTCGGCGATAACGACCGACCCGACGATAGACGACGGGCCGCTCCTGCTGTTCGATTCCACGGGAAACGGCCGCGAGGACCTCCTTGTGACCAAGGGCGGCAACGCCCTGCCCGCCGGCTCCCCGGAGTACGAGCCCAGGTTGTTCCTGAACGATGGCTCAGGCGGATTCCAGCCGGCACCAAATGGCGCGCTGCCACCCCTGCTCTTCAGCGCCGGTGCGGTCGCCGCTGCGGACTTCGACCACAGCGGTCGCCTGGGGGTGTTCATCGGCGGCCGGGTCCTGACGGGACAATACCCCCTGGAACCCCAGAGCGCGCTCCTTGCCAACAGAGGGGGCAGGTTCGAGGACGTGACCGACGTCCTTTCCCCCGGCCTGCGCAACGTCGGCATGGTCACGGCCGCCCTGTGGACCGATGTCGACGGCGACGGGTGGCCCGACCTGCTGGTCACGCTCGAGTGGGGCAACGTGAGGTATTTTCACAACAACGAGGGAAAGGGTTTCGAGGACTGGACTGAAAGGGCGGGATTTGCCGCGGCGGGCACCGGGCTGTGGACGTCGATATCAGCGGCGGATTTCAACGGCGACGGACGGCTCGACTACGTGGTCGGCAATGTCGGCCTGAACACCCATTACCGCGCGAGCGCCGAGCACCCCGCCCTGCTCTACTCCGGCGACTTCAAGGGAGGCGGATCGCCCCAGCTTATCGAGGCGTACTACGAGGGGGACACGCTCTATCCCTGGAGAAGCCGCAGGGACCTTGGCGCCGCCATTCCGTCGATCCTAAAGCGGTTCCCCACGTTTGACTCCTACGGCGGCGCCACGCTGGGCGAGATACTCGGGGACGAGAACCTGGCCAAGGCACGGCGGTTCGCCGTGACGGAGCTTCGCAGCGGCGTGTTTCTCAGCCAGCCCGACGGGACCTATCGGTTCGAGCCCCTGCCGCGCATCGCCCAGATCGCCCCCCTACAGGGCATTGTCGCGGGGGACTTCCACGGGGACGGGCACGCCGGCATCTACGCCGTGCAGAACTCCTTCGCGCCCATCCCATCGGTGGGGCGCTTTGACGGCGGCCTGAGCCAGCTGCTGCGCGGCGACGGACACGGGCATTTCACGCCGGTGGCGCCGGCCGAGAGCGGCCTGATTGTGCCAGGGGATGCCAAGGCTCTTGCCGTACTGGACCTCGGCCAGGACGGCTGGCCCGATTTCTTCATCACAAGGAACAACGACACCGCGCTTGTGTTTCGAAACAACGGTGTCTCCGGCCACAAGTCATTGCGCATCTCCCTTCGCGGGTCCCCGGGTAATCCCACGGCCGTCGGCGCCAGGATCACCGTCGAGCTTGCCGACGGCTCCACGCAAACGAGCGAGGTCTATGCGGGCTCGGGATACTACAGCCAATCCTCGCCAGCGTGCTTCTTCGGATTCCCGTCGGCAAATCCGCCGAAACGGATCCGCGTGCGTTGGCCGTCGGGCTCCTCGTCGGAACACGATTATCCCGCCGGTTCCGCCATGCTCACATTGGCCGAACCGCCCGCGCCGGGCGCGGCAGCATCTCCCGGCAACAAATGAGCAAAGGAAAGTCAGGCCTCTCAAGTCGCACGCGGCCGATCGCGCCATGCGCGCTCCTGACCGCGGCGCTGGCCCTCTCCATGCCGCGCCCGTCCGCCCGGGCGGACGATTCGGTCGCCTACAAGTATGAGAACTACCGGGAGGAGGACGGCCGGATCACGGTCGTGACCGAGAGCGGCTCCGTGAACGAGGACATTGCGACCTACGGCCATATTCAGCTCTCGGGGACGATCGACGCCGTCGCCGGGGCCACCCCCACGGGCCGGCCGGCCGCGCCGGGCAGCGACCAGGTTCCCCTGACCCAGATTTATTCGCGGCGAAAGGCCTGGAACGGGGATTATTCCGAGCAGTTCCGGAACTTCAACATTGACGCGACATTCGACGAGAGCCGCGAAAGCGACTATGTCTCCTGGGGCTGGTCAGTCACGACGCTGACGGACTTCAACGAGAAGAACACCACGCTTCGCGTCGCCGTCGCGGGCACCGATGACCGAGTAGCGGTCAACTTTGAGCCGGCCTACCTGCCAAAGCACACGAAGGACGCCATCATCGGCGTCACGCAGCTTCTCGGGCCGACCACGTTCGCAACCCTAAACGTGTCGTCGGGACTCTCGACAGGCTATCTCTCCGAGCCGTACAAGATCGTTGAGAAGTCGGTGGAGATCCTCCCGAATGTCTTTCTCGACGAATCGTTCGGCGGGAACAGTCCGAACACGCGCCAGAGGGAATCGGTCTACGCCTCGCTCAACCATTCGTTCGTAAGAGTCCACGGCGCCGTCGAGGGCGTGTACAGGTTCTACACCGACAGCTACGGCATAGTCGCCAACACGCTTCAGGTGTCGTGGCTCCAGCATCTTGGGGCCAATGTCATACTGACGCCGTCGTTCCGCTATTACACGCAGACCGCGGCCCGGTTCTACTACTACGACCTCGACGAGACCTCGATCATGCCCGTCCGCATACCGATAGGAACGGCGCCGTATTACACATCGGACTTCAGGCTGTCGGCGGAGGACGCCACCAGCTGCGGGTTGAAGGTTGCCTGGAAGGCGTCAAACTACCTTCAGCTTGATGCTTCTTATGAACGATACGCCATGCGGGGCCGCGACGGAGTCACCCCGGCGAGCGCCTATCCGACCGCCGGCATTTCAACGGTCGGGATAAAATTCCTATGGTGACCGAGAGTACACGTTCGCACCGCCGGTTCGCCAAGGCTGCCGTGGCCGCGGCCCTCGCGCTCGCTGCCGTGTTTCAATGCGCGTGTTCGACGGCATTGCCCGCGCGCGTGCACCCATGGGAGCGGGCGGCCCTGGCCGACGACATCATGAACCCCGACCGCGACCCCTTGGGAGCCGCGGTTGCCGAGCATGTCTATTTCTCCCGCGAGGCCGCGTCAGGGGGCCGGGGTGTGGGCGGGGCCGGCTGCGGGTGCAACTGATTGATCGCCGCCTCGCAAATGAGATCTTCCCGCAATCGGGCCCCAGGCATTGAATCCATCGGAACGATGAAGCCCGCGGCATTTCTGCGCCGGTGCTTCGCTTGGCTAAACCCCTCCGCGGCCGCACTCATAGCGCTTCTGCAGCGCTCTCCTGTTCCACACATCGCCGCCGCTGCCTGCGCATTCGTCGAGGCCTCGCCGGCCGGCGCTCTCCTCAGGACCGCAGCCATCGCGGCCGCGGCGCTTGGCTGCATCGACTCCACCGCTGGGGCTACGACCCTCGTGACCTCGCTGAACCCAGATTCCAATGGGACACTTCCCCCTTTCGAGGCCGACGTCGGCGTGGCCATCAAGCCGCTCGCCTTCACGATCGCCCCCTTGATCACGATCGGTTCGTGGAAGATCACCGGGGTCATTCCGCCCGGACTCGAGCTGACGACCGTCGAGCCGAATGGGGGGACCATCACGGGACCGGTGGGCGGATTTCTCGACGCCACCTCGGCCACCGATACGTTGACGACTCCGGTGTTGGAGGGCACCCCAACTGAAGCGGGCACCTATGTCTTCAACATGCAGGGCTTCTGGTACGGCGGGGAGTCGGGCGGTCCAACGGGCAAAGGCATTTCGTCCATCTTCCCATTCACGGTTGTCGTGAGCGACACCGTTCCCTCGTTCGTGTCGCAGCCGATTTCGGTTACTGTGACGGGTGGGACCGTTGCCCTGGACGCAGTTGCGCAAAACGCCGCCTCATACCAATGGATGTTGAACGGGTCGACGCCGGTCCCCAAGGCGACCGACCCGATTCTCCTAATAGGCGACGCAGCGTCGGCGACGGGAACCTACACCTGCATCGCGAGCAACGACGTGGGTTCGGCGACAAGCAACCCTGCAACGGTATCGATAGCCTCAACCAACGATGTCGGCAGACTTGTCAACATCTCGACCCGGGGGCAGGCCGACACCGGATCAAGCATCCTGATAGCCGGATTTGCAGTCGGGGGCCAGGGTACGACTGGAATGGAGCCGCTCCTGATCCGCGCCTCTGGCCCGGCCATCGCCCCGGCGCCGTTTAACGTCCCCGGCACGCTGCCGGATCCCCAGCTGCAGCTCTATAGCTCGGCCGGCACGGTCCTCGACACGAACAACGGCTGGGCCGGCAACGCCGCGATCGCCGCCATGGCGGCTTCCGTTGGCGCGTTCCCGTGGAACAACCCTGCAAGCCACGACTCGGCGCTCGATCTGTCGCTCGCCGCGGGGAACTACACGGCCCAGGTCTCGGGCCAGAGCGGCGACACCGGGAACGTGCTCGCCGAGGTCTACGACACCACTCCAGCAGGCACGTATGCGCCGTCGGCACCGCGCCTCGTCAACATTTCGTCGAGAGTCTGGGTGGGAACCGGCGGCGACATCCTGATAGCCGGTTTTGTTATCGGGGGTTCCACAGCGAGGACGGTACTGATCAGGGCCTCCGGCCCGGCACTGGTGCAGTACGGAGTGGGCGGCCCGCTGACTGACCCGCAGCTTCAGCTCTTCAGCGGCGCCACCGCGTTTGCCAGCGACCGGGGTTGGGGCGGAGCCCCCGAGATAATGAGCGCCGCTGGCACCGTAGGCGCTTTTCCATGGAACGACGCCGCGAGCTTGGATTCCGCGCTACTGATTACATTGCTGCCTGGGAGTTACACGGCACAGATATCCAGCGCGAGCGGAGCCACCGGGGTCGCGCTGGTCGAGATCTACGAGGTTCCATAGATTTCCGTTCCAACCGGAATAGGAAAGGCGCACGGCTCCATTGCTGCAATCGCCGCCGCGTCCGATCGGCGGCTCCTCCTACCTCGGTGCCCGGATCAGGTCCAGCATCTTGCGCGCCGAAGGATCGCCCGGCTGGAGTTTCAGGGCTTCTTCAAATTCGGCAATCGCCTCGTCCTTTCGCCCGAGCTGGAGCATCGCCATGCCGCGGGAAAAATGCGCCGTTGCAAAGCCCGGCTGCTCCCGGATTGCCGCGTCAATCTGCTTTAGCCCCTCCGGGATGCGCCCTGTCCTGCAAAGGGCCACGCCAAGATTGTTGTTTGCCTCGGCCATGTCCGGCTGAACCCGAAGGGCTTCCTCATAGTTTTCGATTGCCTCTGGAAACCGCCCAGACCCAACCAGGGCATTGCCGAGGTAGAAATGCGCCCGCGCGTAGTCGGGCCTTATACTAAGCGCCGCCTCAAATTGCTCGATCGCCTCCGGAAGGCGTCCCTCTCGGACCAGGGCCTCGCCAAGGTCATTGTGCGCATCTGCATGGTCGGGCTGAATCCGCAACACCTCCTCGAACTGCTGGATCGCCTCCGTGTTTCGTCCCGTCTTCAAGAGGGCCTTGGCAAGGTTGTAATGCGCCGCCGCGAACCCGGGCTCGAGGCGGATGGAGGTTTCATACAAGCCGATCGCCTCGGGGGTCCGGCCGGACCGATCGAGGGCGTTCCCGAGGTTGTTGTACACGGCCGGATATGCCGGCTGTATCTCCAGCGCTGCCCTGTATTGCTCGACGGACTCCGGAAGGCGCCCGGCGTTGAAGAATGCAAGCCCCAGGTCGCAGCGGGCGTTTGCGTTGTCGGGACGCTTGGCGACGGTGTCGGCCCAAAGGCTGAGCTCGCTCGCGTAGACCTCGTTTCGGCTCGTCGTGAGAAAACCCAGCAACAGGGCCAGCAACACCAGCATGGGCAGGAAGCGGCGCCCGGCGACCAGGTAGACTCCCGAAACCGCGGCGGTCACCACTGCCGCAAGCGGAAGGTACATCCGATGCTCGGCCATCGACTGCGTCGCCACGGGCACCACGCTGCTCGGGGCAAGAATGATGAAAAACCAGGCCCCGAGAATGCCGAGTGCCGGCCGCCGCCGGAGCGCCACCAAGGTGGCGACCGCGAGCGGGACAACGACAAGTGCGTAAGGCAGCACCTCGCCAAGGGAGCGGACCCGGAAGGGGCCGTAGTCGAACACGAGCGGCCGCGGCCAGACGCACAACCCCGCATAGCGCGCGATCGCCTCAAACTGCGTCAGCCAGTATGCGGCCGGTGAGACACCCGCGTTGAATCCCGCTGAGCCCCCGCGGCTCCAACCGGTGCTCGCCACCAATCCAGCAAGGGGCAGCCACGTGGCCGCGAGCGCGAGGTAGAACGTGTGGCGCCTCCGCCAAGCCTCCCGGAAGGTGCCGGAGACAAAAATGCGGTCGTAAAGCAGGACCATGAAGGGAGCCGTCGCGATCACTTCCTTGGCCGCCACGCCAAGCAAGCAGGCCGCCACGGAACAGGCCAGCCAGCGGGACGGCCGCGATGACTCGACCGAGCGGATAAAGCAGTAGAGCGTCAGCAGGTAGAACAACCCCATCAGCGACTCGACCCGCTGGACGACGTAGGTCACGCACTCGGTCTGCAGGGGATGAAGGGACCAAAGCAGTGCGATCACCAGCGATAGCGGCAATGCATCCCGGCCGAAGCGTCCCCTAAGGACCGGTCCCGCCAGCGTCCTTCTCACGACGCCGAACAGGGTCAATCCGGCAAGGATATGAATGAGAACGTTGAGCGCGTGATAGCTCCAGACCTCGGTCCCGCTGACCGAGTAATTGATGGCAACGGTCAGGTTGGCGACCGGGCGGCCGCCAACCGTGGTGTCCGCCGGCGCCGAAAATATCGCTCCCCATGGTGGCCATACGTGCCTGATCGACGGGTTGCCCACTATCGCCAATTGGTCGTCGTAGACAAAGGGCGTGCCGAAACAGTTGTGGTACGCGGCCAGCACGCCCAGCGCAATCAATGCGGCGCCGCCCAATACCTGCGACCTGCTTGGCACGCCCAGGGGAGCCTTCTTGCCGGCCTGTGTTCTCATCCAAGCATCGCTCTCGCGTCATTCGCCCCGCGATGCCTCCGGTAATTGCGCGCGATCATCATTCGGGGTAATTTCACGCCCTGTCTGACGGCGGGCTCGCGGACAATCAATACCATTGAACCGGCCGCCATCCCGGCGGATCGCCCTGCGTGTCGCACCTGCCGCGCGGCTCACGAACCATCGGCGCAACTTTAAGTTCTTTTAAGGGCGCCGCCGCTCGAATAGTCCTGTCCGCCCAGTTTCCAGCAAGCCCATGAAGATCAGCGAAACAAATGCTCATCCGACCCCCGCCGGCGGAGCTCGAGGACGGGATCGGCTGAGGATTCTCACCGGCTGGCCGGCGGCCGGCGCGGTGCTTCTCCTCTTCTGGCTGTTCATGGTGGCGAGCCTGCGGGACAAGAGCCTGACATTCGACGAGGTCGTGTACGCCGCGGCAGGATATTCACAATGGCACTACGGCGACTTTCGCCTGCAACCGGAGAACGGACAGCTGCCGGAGCGCGTGGCGGGACTTCCGCTCGAGCTTAGCCTGCCTCCGCTTCCGCCCCCGGACAAGGCGGCCTGGAAGGATGCCGATCAATGGCGGATCGGCGGGCAGTGGCTCTACAGGTCGGGCAGCGACGCGGAGAGCCTTGGTGCCGACGGCCGCATGGCCTGCGGTCTCTTCGCCGTGGCGCTGGGCGCCCTTGCGTGGGCGTGGTCCCGCCGGCTGTTCGGCCCACTCGGCGGCATGACCTCGCTTCTCATCTTCGTCCTTAACCCGACGGTTCTGGCCAATGGCGCGCTTATGACATCGGACATGGCGACCGCATTGTTCTTCCTGGCCTCGGCCTGGGCAACATGGGCCCTGCTCCACAGACTGACGCCGGGCCGGTTGCTGCTGAGCGCGTTGCTGCTCGGCGCCCTTTTTCTGACAAAAGCTTCGGCGTTCCTGACCGTGCCGATCGCCGTTCTGCTGACAGCCGCACGCTTGGCGGACGGAAGGCCGCTCCCGGTTTCAATCGGGACGTTTCGCAGGGAGGTTGCCTCGCGCTCCCAGCAGGCCCTCGCGATCGCTGGCACCGCGCTCTTTCACTTGCTGGTGGTCGTGTTCATGGTCTGGGCATGCTACGGATTCCGCTATTCGGCGGCCCCGAGCGACGATCCATCGGGCCGGTTCAGGATCCCCTGGGAGCATCTTCTGGCCAAGCCCGAACCGGTCTCTTCCCTCCAGGCGCTGGGCCTGAGCGACTCCCAGAAACGCCAGGCAAGATCCATCCTGGTGGCACACGGCGCGGTCGAGCCGGTGTGGAGCAACAACGCGCTCGACGCAATTGAGGCGATCCGCCGCGAGGTGCTCACGCCGGAGCAGGCCCGGCAGCTTGAGGCGATCATGTCCAGGCCGTCGCCGGCATTGTGGGTCAGGGCGGTAGAGTTCGTCCGCACGCACCACTTATTGCCCGAAGCCTGGACCTACGGCTTCACTGACGTCTATCGCCGCGCGCTGGTGCGCGTGGCCTTCCTGAACGGAGATTTCCGGCTGCACGGCTGGCTCTCGTTCTTCCCGTATGCATTCTTGGTGAAGACCCCGCTGTCCCTCTTTGGAATAGTCCTGCTGGCCGTCGCGGCCGGAGCAAGGGGCCTTCGTCGCGGCAGCCCGCGGCTGGCAGGCACACGGGAGCTCATCTATGAGACACTGCCCCTCTGGGCGCTCTTCTCGGTCTATTGGGCGGCGGCGATAGCGAGCCACCTGGACATCGGGCACCGGCACCTGCTGCCGGCCTATGCGCCGCTGTTTGTCCTGTGCGGAGCCGCGGGCCTTTGGGTCGACAGGCTGGTCTCACGTCCGGCCGACGGTCGCAGGCCTGCGTTCCTGACGACAGCCCGCTCAGGCGCCCTCGCGTTGGGAGCGCTGCTTGTCCTGTCCGCCGTGGACACCCTGCGTTGGTTCCCGAACTACATCGCGTATTTCAACCCAATCGTGCGGCGCGGCGACGCCTACAGGCACCTCGTGGACAGTTCCCTCGACTGGGGACAGGACCTGCCCGCCGTCCGCGCCTTCGTTGAGCGGCAACCCGCAGGCGGCGGGCCGACATATTTCTCGTATTTCGGCGCGGCAAGCCCCGACTACTATGGCATCCGCGCATATAGCCTCTATTCGGTCAACGGTATGGACTGGTCGAAAAGACCCGACTGGAAGACCCTGTTCATGGCGCCCGAGGACGTCCCGTCTACGTTGCCGAGACTGCGGCAGGATTGGGCGGATCACGACCTGCTCGGAATGCAGCGCCTCGGCGACACGGAGGCCGTGACGTTTCTCAAGAAGCCGGAGCGCATGCGTCTCCTTGCCGGCACGTACCTCATCAGCGCCTCGATGCTGCAGCCCGTGAACTATGACCTCAATGGCCCATGGGGCCCGTGGAACGGGCGTTACGAAGCCGAGTATCAGGAGCTCAACGCCGAAGTGAAACCCCTCATGTCCGCAAGCGAGACAGACAGGAGGGCCGCCATTGTCCGGCACAGCGTCGCCGATTGGCCGCCCCTGCTTCAGCGGTTTGAGGAGTATCGATTCGGGCGATTGACCGCCTACCTTCGACAGCGCGAACCGGATGAGGAGGTCAATTTCTCCGTGTTGGTCTACCATCTGTCCGAGGCCGACTTGGCCACGGCCCTGGACGGCCCGCCCCCGGAAATGGGCCACCCGGCGGACATGGAGAAGTAGGGCCTGCCCGAACGAGCCGGTCGAGGCCGAGGAGCGCGCGGCGAGAGAGCAGAACGATAGGCGCCGCCGCCTCTATTTTCCGCCCGCCCAACGGGCCCGCCCGCCTGTGTCGGCCAGGTACTTCATCGCCTCTTTCTGGACTGTGAGTTCAGCGTCCAGCAGCTGATCCGCCGACTGGCGGACGACGTCGCCCCGCTGGTTCTTGCCGGCGTACCCGTGCGATGGGAATTCGACGACGACGGAAAGGACGCCGCAATGGAAGTCGAGTGCCGTGTCGAGGTTGTACCCGTATGACGTGTTTAGCGGGGGCTCTGCCTCGACGGACAGGTCGTTTGAACCCTGCATTCCTGCGCGAACCAGCGCCGTGTGCACGGCCCGGTAGAGGCCGTTGAATGCGGGCGCGAGCGCATCCTCCATGACCGGCCTGTGCATCCGCGTGTAATAGTCATTCGCGCCTGCGCCCGTATGCAGGTTGAGGATCAGGTCCGGTCGTTCGCGCGCCGCCAGGTCAAACAACGCCTGTGTCTCGGGCTGGCGCCTTCCAAAGAAGTCGTCGTGCATGATGTTTACCCCGTTGTCGTTCGGGTAGCCACCCGGGAACTGGGTCTTGGAGAAATTCAGCGGGATGTACTGCTTGCAGGCCGGCCACCCGATCAGCTCGCCATTCAACCAGCCACCGGTGTTCAGGTATTCCGGAATCCGGTTGTCAGTCCCGCGGAACGCCTCCATCCGCAGCGGCACTCGCGCGCGGCCGTCCATGTTGACGATGGGTATCACGATGATCCGGTCCAGGCGGGCCGCCGCGGCGACAATCTCCGGCCACGGCCGCGCCCGCAGGTCCTTTCCCGTCTCGAGGACCGAGAGCAGGTTCACGAGCCCGACAATGCCCTCAAATTCCCCCCCGTGGACCGCCCCCATCGCCCAGTACACCTTCTTGTCAAAGTCGGGGCCGAAATACGCGCGCATGCTGCCCGCGCCAACGGCCCCTGAAAACGTGGTCGTTCCCTTGCCGTTCCGGGCAGTGCCGTAGAACACGGCCATGATTGGCCGCCCTCCCGCGCTCTCGCCGATCTTTGCGACGGAGCCCCTGTGGACCCGCTCGGCAAGAAAACTCGCCACGCCCTCCTCGGTGCTCACCCAAAAATCCGGCGGATTGTCGGCCTCGCGCAGGTAGTCCTTGGGAAGATTCGGAAAAGCTGCCGGCACGGGATCCGAGGCGCCGCGTTCGGCCAACCCCGAGGCGATCGCGCCGGCGAGAAGCAGTGCTGACAGGCGCCTGCGCCAGTCTCTCACGCGCGCAGTTCTCATTGTAAATTGACGAAAAAAAGAAGGGAGCCAGCCGAACCCGGGCGAGTCACACTTCGTTGAGTGTGTAGTTGCGCTTGTCGAGGGATTTCAACAATCACCTTGAGTTTGCGGCTCAACCCTTATCTCCCCAAAATGAAAACCTGCAGCGTGCGAAGACTGGGCCACATCATCCTCCTTGCAGCCTTCTCCGTTTCCGCCGCGCTTTGCCGGGCGGAGGATTCGGCCGCCCTTGTCACCGAGATCAGGCCCAATGCCCCCCTTTTGCGCTACAACGGGAGGATCGACTGGCAGGACCCCGACGCCCCCTGCGCCTCGTTTCCGGGGAGCGAACTTATCGTCCACTTCAACGGCACCGCGCTCGGAGCGCGCCTCAGCACCACGCGGTTTGACGAGATCCAGGTCGTGGTCGACGGCGTCCCCACGATCGTCCTCAAGCTGACCAAGGATCCCGCGCTCTACGTTGTCGCGCACGACCTTCGGCACGGGGAGCACACGGTCATCCTCTTCAAGCGCACGGAGCGGGGACGCGGCAACACGCGATTCCTTGCGCTGAAGCTGCCCGCCGGCGATTATCTGCTGCCGGCGCCGCCGGCCCTGCGCAACATGGAGTTCATCGGCGACTCGATCACTTGCGGGTACGGGGATGAGGCGGCGGGCAAGGACGTTCCGGTCTCGCCTGACAATTCCAACCAATACGTGACCTATGCGGCGGTCGCCGCGCGGTTGCTCGGTGCCGAGCAGGTCTCCGTGGCGGTCTCGGGTATTCGCCTGACCGAAAGTCCCGGCAAGGACAGCATGCCGACCGTATACCGGCGCACGGACCCGAACATGAAGGAACCGCTTTGGGATTTCAGCAAGGGCCCCATGCCGGACATCGTTGTCATCGATCTGGGCACAAATGACTTCCGCCTGAACGACGTGACCGAGGAGCAATGGAAGAAGAGCTACGCTGAGTTTCTCGACTTCATCAGGGCAAAGAGACCCGGAGCGCATATTTTCCTGGCCGACGGCCCGATGATGGGGCCCGGCGAGAAGCTCGACAATCTGCGCCGATGGAACCAGCAGGTCGTCGATCTGCGACAAGCGGCGGGCGACTTGAGGGTCCACGTCTTGCACTTTGACGTGCAGAAGGCCTCAGACGGCCTTGGCTCGGACTGGCATCCAAGCGTGAAAACGCACGAGATCACGGCGGAAAAGCTCGTTGCAGCCGTCAAGGCCGTGGTAAATTGGTAGTTACTTCGGCCGGCCCGCGACTACAGTCCATCCCCACCCCGCCGCTTCACAGCGGAATTGATCCTCCACCGCAATGACGAGGCGCCTCCATGCCATCCTGTTCTCGCTTGGAGCGCTGTGGCCCGCGCTCGCGCAAGGGGGCCACGCGCTCGACCTCTCCGGGCCGTGGCGGTTCGAGCTCGACCGCGAGGGCACGGGGATTGACGGGCGGTGGTTCGCGGTCGCCTTGCCCGGGTCCATCCAGCTTCCGGGCTCGCTCCCGTCGCAGGGCGTCGGCGATCCGGTGGCAGTCGACACAAAGTGGACCGGCGGGATCTTCGACAAATCGTACTTCACCAAGCCCGAATACGCCCCCTACCGCCAACCCGGCAACATCAAGGTCCCGTTCTGGCTTCAGCCCGGGGCCTACTATGTCGGCGCAGCCTGGTTTCAGCGCGACATCGTCATACCGGTATCGTGGGAGGGCCGCCGCTTGGTCGTGACGCTTGAGCGCCCCCACTGGAAGACGGCGGTGTGGCTGGACGGCCTCGCCTGCGGGACAAACGACTCCCTCTCGGTCGCGCACACCTACGACCTCGGATGCTCCGTGCATCCCGGACGCCACGTGATCACGATCCGCGTGGACAACACGCTGGTGCCCAATATCGGCGAGAATTCCCACAGCGTCACCGATCACGCGCAGGGCAACTGGAACGGCATCGTCGGCCGCATTGAGATCGCCGAGACGGAGCCCGTCTGGATCGATGACCTGCAGGTCTTTCCGAGGATCAGCGACAGGGTGGCCGTCGTGCATGGCAGCATCGGGCATGCGGAGGGACTCAAGCTTCCGGCAACCGTGCGCCTCGACGGCGGAGCCGTGGGCGAGCCGGCACGCGGGGCGGTCGATGTGCCGGTCGGCGCCGACGGCAGCTTCTCGGCGGAATACGCCATGGGCGCGGGCGCGGCCCTCTGGGACGAGTTCAACCCCGCGCTTTGCCATGTCACCGCGTACCTCGGGAACGGCGAGCGCCGCGATGCCGTGTTCGGCCTCAGGGAGATGGGCGTCGACGGCCGCGACTTTGAGATCAACGGAAGGAGGCTCTTCCTGCGGGGCACCCTGGACTGCGCCGCGTACCCGCGCACGGGCCACCCGCCCGTCGATGTCGCCTCATGGGAACGGACATTCGGGGTCCTGAAGGCCCACGGCCTGAACCACGTCAGGTTCCACTCGTGGTGCCCGCCGGACGAGGCCTTTGTCGCCGCCGACGAGCTCGGCGTCTACCTGCACGTCGAAATGTCCTCGTGGCCCAACTGGTCGACGACGCTTGGCGACGGAAAGCCGGTCGACGCGTGGCTTGATGCTGAGACCGACCGGGTCCTCAAGGCCTACGGCAACCATCCGTCCTTCGCCTTCATCTGCTCGAGTAACGAGCCCGGGACCGAGAAGGGCGAGATGATAGAGGGGGGG